>Ga0247757_10000304_pt1 | contig 41383 bp, 33 predicted proteins | sample UWRJL126311R4_FD_180929 | JGI IMG/M metagenome (GOLD analysis project Ga0247757, IMG submission 180929) | Plant litter microbial communities from Arlington Agricultural Research Station in Wisconsin, United States - UWRJ-L126-311R-4 | ecosystem: Environmental > Terrestrial > Plant litter >... | reverse complement strand
TGTTCGTATGGCGGAGTAGCGTACCTCGGGGAACCAAGTCGCGCACATACCAGAGAGCACCGGAACTCTCGATCCCCCAGACGGCTGGCCAGTTGCTTACTGATATTCTAGTACTGGTTATCGTGTCAATCCAAGGGTACGATCCAAAAGATCCAAGATGGTCCACCGCAGCCGACGGGCGAGCCCAAAGGAAGGCGCTACAGACTAGTACTCTAGACGGCCAGCCACATGATGAACGCATGGATATGTTTGCAGTGAGTCGGAAGTAAGCTGCAGAATTGCTCAAGAGCCGAGTGTGAATTGAAAGAATCGACACTGACGGACGCCACACTGGTGGCTCTAGCCGGATCCGGTATAGATGCCCTGCTCCTCCAAGTCAAGCCCGTCGGCGTTGCCTGTTTTCACTTGGTGCGGCGTGAGACTATGTACACCGAGCCACTGCCATCATGTCACTATACAACAGTATTGCAATTCCCTTGTCCGCCATAAGCCTGATATGGGTACCATGCATGCTACTCTGCTGCATACCATGGGTACAGAGGCAGTACGTTCGCAGCCGCTCCGGTAACATCCACTGATCAATACCAGAATGTTTTACCTGCACTGGGTCACATTCTGGCCCGGAAAATGGCTGGAACAACCTGAAAGAGCTGGGTTTCTTAGTAGGCCAATTGCAAGAGCTCATATACATGTGCACTAACGAGAGAAGAAAATCAAGTGAGACCATTTCGCGTCCCAACAAAAGACGGGGAAAGAATATTTGCATGGCTTATTGTACCACTGGGTATCTACGCGAAGCACGGCCACGATTTTGTCAACGAAGATGAAGATGAATTTGATGTTGAAAATACACTGGCGTTTGAGTTGCTCAGGAAAGACCCAGAGGCGCGATTACTTATCTATTTCCATGGGAACACAGCTACCGTAGCTCAAGGGCGACGCACAGAGGAGTATCGAATGTACAGCTCTGGTGCCTCCGATAAGATATTCACCCTTGCGTTCGACTACCGCGGCTTCGGGAAGTCGACAGGTTCGCCCACTGAGGACGGTGTATTGAACGACGCGGAAGCAGTGATCGAGTGGGCTCTAAAAACTGCCAGCATCGCACCGGATCGCATCGTTCTGCTCGGGCATTCACTGGGTACGGCGGTGGCTACAGGGATAGCCTACCGCTATGCTAACCTAGCTCATCCTGTCCACTTTGCGGGCCTCATCCTGTGTGCAACCTTCACAAACACCGGCAACGCCTTCTCCGCTTATTCCATTGCAGACGTGATCCCGGTGCTAGCTCCCGTAAAGCTTATCCCATCGCTACAGGCGTGGTTTGGGCGACGGTTCAGGGACACATGGCGGACCGACCAGAGGCTTGCTTCGCTAGCGAAACAGTGCGAAACGCTACAATTGGTCTTGGTACACGCCGAGAGTGATGGAACGATGCCATGGGATCAAACAGAAGAGCTATTTAAATCCACGTTAAAAGCTGCGACAGAAGGTGTGGATCCACGAGTGGCGTCTGTCGATCTAGGTGAAGCAGGGAAGCAGCAGATATGGAGGGCGCGCAATCGCCGGGTCAGCAAACTCATCGCAAAGCACGGCGGTAAGTTGCGGCCACAATGGTCATTGTTCCTAGTCGACGCATGGCTCACTTGTCTTGGTAGGGCATGACACGATGATGAAGTGGTCACCGATTTCGCTGGCGGTGCTCGAGTCATTCGGCCTCACAGACGTCACCCGCGCCGCCGAAACGCCTGACGAATAACTCGTCACACCACCCGACCCACGCTCCACAATAATGGCCTGGTCTCCCACCATGATCCCATCGCTCATACGCAAATCACACAAGACTCTGTCAGAGGCCGTTCTCGACACCTGTAAGATCCAGCGTGGGAAGCGGGGCCTTCACAGTCCGCGGCGAGTACGCGCACACTACTCTTAGCTTCTTTGTCGTTAGCATGCCAGCCCTTCACGTAAAGCTCACGAGATCCTGCTTTGTGCCCACTGTCTTTAATCATGTCTTTGATGTCACACCCTCTGCCTTTATTGTACTCATACGCCTATTACACACTGTCTCCACAAAATAGCTTGGCCCCTCCATCCTTATAGAGCACATTGCAATCTCCCCCGAAGCCTTGCACGTATTAGAGCTCGCTATACATTATAGAATATGCCTACGCTCCATTACAATCCTTCCAGGCCGCTGGTCAGCTTGGCTCCCCGTGCGCTACTAGGTTCATCGACATCGGACTCTGGAGTCTCCACAACGGCTATTCTATTGATTGTCTTTGTCGCCATCTTGCCGGTGCTCATTGCCATTGGCGTTGTCGTCTGGGCCCTCTGCTTTTACGGTCGGGATGGTTGTTGCGGTGCGCGCAAGAAAACGAAGACGAAACACTCACAAGAAAAAGGTACGAGTCATTCCAGCTTAGAAAGACGAATCAACACGGAAAATAAATTGAAGAAACCGGCTCGTTCCTACTCTATTCCAGGACCAGTCAAGGAATCGGTTCTTGCGCGCTACGACTCTTTGTTGAGAAAACAGTCGAGCGAAAAGAGCGAGCAGGATGATGGCATAGCGCCGCAAAGTCCAAAGCGCTTTGTTTGAAGCAGCCACCTGAAATGAGAATTTCGATTGTAAAAGGACGATGGGTAGGCTTGTCTTGATCAAACATGGAGTTGTAAAAACGGCCAACAATGCAAATACGTAGTAAGCCTGATACACCACTAACTAGTTATCATCTACATATGCATGACTAATTCAGAACATCTAGGATTTGAGTACTACCTCACGACGTTTTTTGAGCTTTTAGTGGGTACTAATATCCCTGGCAGTCGAAGGACGTATTATGTGCAAGGGCCTAGCAATGCCGCGCGGGTTAGCTGTGCCGGCTAGGAAACAGGCATCGGTTAGGCTTTCAAGAAGATTTGTCGGAAGAGTAAAATCGCGTAGTAGAGATAATCCTTTGCTGCATGAGGCACGGGGATAGACAAGCGAGTCGGGTTCAGGCCCCGTCCGATGCCGAAACCGATGATTGGGAACGGAAACTCCACGGAAGAACCGAAGATTGGGAATACAAGTGAAAATAAATATCATTATCCTGGCTTTCTCTCTGGATCATCCTTTGTCGCACACAATCTTCTATATTCTCACCCTTTGCACCCACTCTTGCAAAACCTAGCGATACCGAGATGGTCAGTACAGCAGATGCTCGTGTTGGTCAAGTCGAGCAAGACAAAAGATCTAGCAGAGCACCTACAGAAGAGGCACCATCGACGATCGATGCTGAGAAACAGGATATTACTGACCATGGTACTGTGGATGAGTCCATTCTCAAGGATCACAATATCGTGAACTGGGATGGTGCAGACGATATCGAGAACCCTTTGAATTGGTCGAGCTCAAAAAAAATTGGCGTCATAAGTGTTGTAGCCTTTATCACTATGTTATCGTAAGCCTGTGGAGGTGCTTTGTTCACAGCTTTCTGTATTGACTATAGTCTAGGCCCCTGGCATCAACGATGAGCGCATCATCGACGCCCCTCATCATGAAGTATTTCCATTCGACAAACGAGACACTCGGAGCTTTCATAACTTCTGTCTACATCCTTGGATATGCATTCGGTCCTCTCGCTTGGGCACCACTCTCTGAGATTTATGGACGAGCCCCGATATACAACATTTGCAACGTCATATTCCTCATCTTTAGCATTGCATGCGCAGTGGCCAACAATATCGGAGCGCTTACTGTGTTTCGATTTCTTGCTGGTGTGGCAGCAAGCTGCCCAATAACCCTTGCGTCTGGGACGGTCGCAGATTTGTATCCTATGGAAAAGAGAGGTAAAGCTATGGCAAGCATGATGATGGGCCCGCTTTTCGGACCGGCGGTAGGTCCTGTTGGTATGTGCTCATGGGTCATTGAGATACAAAGGGCTGACAAATCGCAGCTGGTGGATATCTTGCAGAAGCGAAAGGATGGCGCTGGCCATTCTGGCTTGTTTCTATCCTTGTAAGTCGACACACACTCAACCAGGCATTCAAGACTAATATACGCACAGGCTGGTGTGGCGTGTATCATAAGTTTCGTCTTCAACCGCGAGACATATGCATATGTAGTTCTAAAGCATAAGACTAAGCGCATACAGAAAGAGACTGGAAATTTGAACTTGAGATCTGCCCTAGACACTGGACGAACGCCAAAAGAGCATTTTAAAACCTCAATCCTCCGCCCTGTTAGGATGCTTTTCTTATCGCCTATCGTATTTGCCATGTCTCTGGTCATGGCTATAGTACGTCTAGTAAAGCACATACAACTGGGCAACTTACTGACCGAATCAGGTGTACGGATATCTCTACCTCCTTTTCACCACGTATCCTCGTGTTTTCGGCCAAGTTTATCATTTCTCGGAGGGCGGGATAGCTTTAGTCTATCTCGGGTCAGGCGTCGGCACGCTTATTGGCATGTTCATTTGCGGTATACTGCTAGATCGTGTCTTGAACTGGCTGACTAAGCGCAATGGTGGGAAGCCAAAGCCTGAGTACCGTCTCCCAACTATGCTCGTCGGTTCAATCCTTATCCCCGCCGGCTTGTTTATCTATGCCTGGACTGCTAATGAACATATTCATTGGATGGCTCCGATTGTCGGAACAGCGATTATAGGTGGAGCTATGATGATTATTTTCGTAAGTTATTCATTTGAATTCTCTAGAGCACAGAGGACTAATAAATGGAAGATGCCTGGTCTCACGTACCTTGTCGATTCATACACGGTATACGCTGCCTCTGTATCTGCCGCGGCCACGGTCTTCCGCTCGCTGTTAGGAGCATTGCTGCCCCTTGCCGGTAACGCCATGTACAATTCTCTGGGCGTCGATTGGGGTAATTCCCTTCTGGGGTTTATTGCGGTAGCATGTATCCCTGTCCCAATCCTGTTCTATTATTACGGTGAAAGCCTCCGAAATAAGTCATCCCATATCAAGTTCTAAAAGCAAAAATCCTGGGGCTAGGCATATCTCTAGTCTCAGTGAATTTAATTATAGCAGGGTACGTCCATGTACATTTGAACATGGTGACCTTCATTCGGTTTATTGGTTATTGGTCTGGATACTACATGTGACACTAGGTCAAGTGCGCTCACTCGAGTGTGACTTCAATATCTTCACTCTAGGGGATCAGTATTATCAATTATTCTTTTCCTTATATATAAGACGCAGGTTCACGTTCCGGCTGTGGATTTAAAATTCACCTCCCTCCTCCGAATAATCAATCATTACGTTCGTTTTCTATGTCTTCTATATGCCCTCAGGGTACATTGTTCAATAAGATCTACAATAGACGAGGATTAATAGGTGGATGACATCGGTATCTACAACTTACTAGGCTCTACTCGATAGATTTCAAGATGTAAATACACTTTGCGTATTATTTAGCTCAGCTTCTAGCTCATCATGGAATATTTCATTGTTCTTGTTCCGCATACTTGTTTAGTCATCATTTGAGTGTCATGTTGTATAACGCCCCAAGTCACATGATAAGGCTTGGCACAAGTTAATCTCGCCTTTGGAAGTCCGCGGACACTCCGCGGACACTTCGGAATATTGCCCTGCCCTAATGTATTCAACGCCTCTTCGTATACGTCCATGCACATGGAGTCCCTTGCGGAAGCCAAAAGACCGAAGTTAAGGCATCAGATACCACTTTCAAAGAGGCCTCAAAGGCTTCTGTTTCCCTCTGTCATTCGATCTTAAGCTCCCTCGTAGGGTCATCGTAGGGTCTTCATAGGGGCTTATATCCGACTTTGTCGTCCCTATGCCTAAGTCGGCCAGTATCCCTCGCCAAAGGCCCGTATCTTGCCGTTTCTGTAGGACACGGAAACTCCGCTGCAGCAGAGAGTCACCTTGTTCAAATTGTTTATCACGGGGTCTTACTTGTGAGCTTGAGTCAACGAACAATACTTCAGATGATGGAGAAAGAGCCGCCTTACTCGAGCGAATCCGCAAACTAGAGGAGCTCGTGGAGCGTGCTAACATCAAATCCATAACACAGGACACATGCAAGCCCAAGTTATCGTCAAACACGGCCCTAGGTGAAGAAACTCTAAACCGTGGCGAACCAGCAGATGTCTACCTCGGCCAGACACCAATCCTAGAAGCTCAGCCCAGTCCGCATCCTCCTCAAACTCACCCTCCTCTAGATCCCATTTTGGATAATGATAGTAGTACCACGAATCAGGCGCAACAAACACCGCTTTTAAAAGAGCAGCTGGATCGTGATTTCGCTTGGCTGGAGAGTATTTACGACGGAGCCGCCTTTCCAGTAGGTGTCTTTATTTCCTGATATTTCTCTAAGCCAAACAAACCGACTTTTTTTTTTTTTTTTTCAAAACTATGTTCAGTTTTTTACTGATACTCACCAGACCGATGAAATACCCTCCACTAAAGCTGGATTTCGAATATGCTCATTGCAGCACATGTCCGAAGTAGAGCAGTCAATACCGGCCTCCTTCGGTCCATCTAGGATCTTTTGGCTTCCTGAATATGCAGAAGCTCAAGTGCTTCTTGATAAGTTTGTGCAAGACATTGAGCACATGCATCACATGGTTCTTGTGCAGTCACTCCCTTCCACTCTAGCCCGGATTTACTCTTGCCTGACACAGCAAGGTCAAGTTAAGTCAGGAGACATAATCCTGTTAGTAAGTATCTTTGCTGCCGCTATGCATGCATGGACACCAAACGACTGTTCCACACGCGGCATCTTCACTACTTGCACAGAACCACAGAGGAAATCGGCTTTGTGGGTGAAGGCGACTGAGGACCTGCTTGACATTGCTCATCGGACAACTCAGATATCGGTGGAGGGTATCCAAGGGATCGTGATTGTTACTTTCATTGCTGCAAGCTACAAGGGGTTTTCAAGGAGATGCTGGTTTCTGATGAATCAGGCTTTACTTCTGGCAAGAGAAATCGGGCTGCATCGCATCGATCACCCATCGAATGCTGATCGCGCCAATACTGCACAAGCAGAGATTGGGAGACGAGTTTGGTGGTACCTTGTTGCATCTGACTGGTATGTTACTCCTATCTCACTCTGTCTAGGTATTGGAGTATTGAGAAGTGAGATAGGGCGATGACTGCCAGATTCAACGGACTGGCGAGAGGAACATATCAATGCCATCCAAGGCACATGATGACACATAAGCCTCTTAATTTAGACGATGAAGATATTGTGGACGGTATGTCGCGTACCGGCAAACCACTTCACTGGCCGACATCTATGTCCTATGCCCTCTTCAGAATCCGCCTGCATGAGATATCTCGCACTATCGTCGACCGGGCTCCGCTTGCATGCCCCCTTCTAGAAGGCCCCAGCTACGACGTCGTAATGGACATTGACACAGAGATGCTGCACTTGCTCAACGACATCCCACCTTTCTTCAAGATGACGCCCGCCGAGATCTCCAAAAAGTACAAGATGAATAAGATACGTGCTGATAGCACGGCACGCCAGGGACGCGACTTCTACATCATTCTCTATTCACAACGGTGCAAATTGCATCTTCCATATGCGCGGCGCGGATTCACGGAGCCGCAATACGCCCCATCTCGCGACATTTGTGTAGAATCTGCCCGCCTCATCATTCATACTGAAAAAGAATACCAACGCCAGAAAATCAACGACGGAGGCGCACGCTACCAGCCGCTGCTGTACAGCATGACTGTGTTCCTCGCGTGTACGATTCTTCTTATGGACTACTGTCACCGCTTAGCTTCACAACGCCATGAAACACAGCGCATGGATATATGCCACGCGATCGGTATACTCGAGGCCGTGCGGCTAGAAAATGACATAGCGGCCAAGCTCCTTGACTCGATGGTTTTAGTACTGCAGAAACATGGGATCGTACCACCGAAACGTTTGAATCACCAGCAGAATGCCACCGCCACCCTGCTGCCGATGGCTCATGATGAGCTCGAGTGCCCATATATGAAGACTTCTGAAATCACCTTTCCGGTTACGCCAATGAGCACTAGAGGATTGAATACGATTGGTACTGGAGAGATTTCCTGCGAAGGAGTTGATAGTATGGAACATGATTCTGAACTGAATGATTTAGTGAGGTCGCTGGACCAGGGTGTAGATGTGGGAATGATTGAGTGGGACGATATCTTCTTGGGACTTGACTCGTGCATGTAGCTATAATCCCTTAGAGAGCATAATGCTCCCAGGAGAATGTACTAGAGATTGACCAATCACAGATACAAAATCTTCGACCAATGATATCTCACATAAACACTCAAACTACTTGGATGGGTGAAACAGAGACATTACACTACATATAACGATTCGGGGGTGAAAGTGCCCCGCCAAAAGATGGCGGTGCACGTGTGGCGCATATGACTCAATTGCCCCTCCTAAACCCCCAAACGTGTCGTGCCACACACAACAGATTCTCTTGCACATCATAACCCGAAAACCCTCGCAATTCACTTACTAAGAATCGCTCCGAATGGCAGAGCCTGTTTCAGCAACCTCGTCTGCCCCTCCGGCTGAGGAGAAGGGCCCTTCAAAACGTGCTCTGGAGAAAGCCGCAAAGAAAGCAGCTGCTAAAGCTAAAAAGGCCGAGCACGCCCTGCGGCCGAAGGAGAGTACAAAGCCCGCAAGTGCAGAGCCTGCGAGCATCTTTGCTGAAGGCTGGCTTCGGCGGGTGTACGAAGAAAAACCAGTTACAGATGTACGGTCGCGTTTCCCACCCGAGCCCAATGGCTACCTCCACATTGGCCATTGCAAAGCTATCGCAGTCAATTTTGGTTTTGCACGGCACCACAAGGGCGTCTGCTTCTTGAGATATGATGACACAAATCCCGAAAAGGAAGAAGAGAAATACTTCACGAGCATCTTGGACATCATCAAATGGCTTGGTTTCGAGCCCTACCAGATCACTTATAGCAGCGACAACTTTGACAAGCTGTATGAACTAGCAGAACAGCTGATCGAGAAGGATGGCGCATATGTTTGCCATTGCTCGAGTAAGTAGTATTCATAAGCGTTACAATATCAGCTTTGACAACCCGCAGGAGAGGAAGTTAACATGCAGCGCGGTGGGCCGGATAACCGTGGCCCGCGATATGCCTGTGACCACCGTACACGACCGATTGCCGAATCCATCGTCGAGTTTCGTGCTATGAGGGACGGAAAGTACAAGGCTGGAGAGGCATATTTACGTATGAAGCAGAGTTTGACCGATCCCAACGAGGGCAATCCCCAAATGTGGGATTTGCCAGCGTACCGAGTCATCGAAAAGAACCACCATCACCGAACGGGAGAAAAATGGAGAATCTACCCGACCTACGATTTTACACACTGTATTTGCGATGCTTTGGAGAGCATAACACACTCGATGTGCACTACAGAATTCCAGCAGTCACGAGTCTCTTACGACTGGCTTCTTGAGCAGCTAGACATGAAAACCCCAAAATCAGAAGAGAAGGGTCCAATGCAACGAGAGTAAGTGCCCCGCCAAGTTCTACAACATAGTCTTAATGCTGAAACGCTGCAGGTATGGCCGCTTGGTTCTAGGGGGCACTATTCTTTCGAAACGACGAATTCTCATGCTAGTTGAAGGAGCCACAGTCGAAAAGAAGAATGAGGATGGAACGGTCGAGAAGAAGGCTATTCCACCTTCGGTACGCGGCTGGGACGATCCTCGTTTGTACACCTTGGTTGCTCTCCGACGCCGTGGAATCCCGGCAAAAGCACTGCTCAATTTTGTTGAAGAACTAGGCGTCACCGATGCCTTGACAGAGATCCAACCCCCACGGTTCGAATCCTCCATCCGGAAGCATCTCGAGCGTACTGTCCCCCGTCAAATGCTCGTGTTGGATCCGATAAGGGTTGTCATTGAGGACTTCACGCCCGAAGATGAGCAGGAGATTGTTGTTCCATATGATCCTAAGGGCGCTATCCCAGGAGAGCGTAAGGTGAAGCTCGGAAAGGAATTGTTCATTGATCGTTCCGATTTCCGCGAGGAGGATAGCCCCGAATACTTTCGACTCGCCCCAAACAAGGTCGTTGGAATTTATAACGTCTCATTCCCTATTCGCGCGACATCCTTCTCCAAGGACACCAGCGGCAAGGTCATAGAGATTAAGGCTGTGAAAGCTGCCGGTGAGAAACCCAAGACCTATATCCAATGGGTCGACGCCGCCACCGCCGTTCCTGTCACAGCGCGCCAGTACAATTCCCTCTTCAAGTCGGATTCGCCGAATGCGCTGGATTGGAAGACGGGTGGGTGGGCCGACGACCTCAATCCGGAGTCGGAGCTCATCTTCGAGAATGCCGTCATTGAGAAAGGTATCAGGGATCTACTCCAGAAGCACACACTCAACCCTGCAGGGTCCTCGGACGATTTGATTCGTTTTCAGGCACTACGCACAGCATATTTCTGCGTCGATGTCGATTCTACTGAGGACAAGATCGTCCTGAACCAAATTGTGAGCTTGAGAGAGGACAAGGCGAAATAGCCGCTTTTGTAATGGGTTCGGAGGAACATGATAACTTGAGCTGGCGTTGAGGGATTCCCCAAGTGTTATATGTGGACAGGGATTGGTAGACATTACACGTAGTTTGGAAACGCTAAGGTGTGAAAGAACATGAACAATTTGTTATAGATGATTTTTGCTCGTAATGGCATACCCTAGGCGACTAGAAGTACTTACCTTATTTTCGCTGTCAGATACTGGTAGGGCACTAGCTCTCAACGCGTCCTACACCCCTCAAGCTTAGGTAAATATCCGTACCCCAACCCCACAAGCTTTGGACTGCAATTCCTCCGCCGAAGTACTCTGCATATGCCCTTCCTAGAGGCAATCCATAGCCTAGCCCCGCAAGACTGTGAGCGCCATCACCGCCTGGCCCTGAGATGGCGCTCAAGGCATCCATTCCGTTGCTCCGACCGGACAAGGTCGAAGAGGCCTGATCCTCGTTGAAAGTAGTGAAGCTGTAGTCCCAGATGTGTGGTAGCGTTTCCGGCGCTATCCCGCCACCGCGGTCACGGATGCGAATTGTGACGCCGGGCGTGCTATGCGCGAGGGGCAGAATCTGTGCGTCCGCAGCGGACGTCGAGTTCTGGCCTGTGAAACGGCTGGAAGCAACATCCGTAGTTCCCTGATCTGCATTCGTGATGCGTGGCCGCGCCTCAGTAGGCTCTTCGGTCTTGCTGGGTTCTGGATGGTCTTCGGGCAGGGGCGCGATGGTGACTTCGATAGGGTCCCGCTCCTTTCCATTCTCGACCGTCGCGCGGAATGCGTTCTTGAGCAGCTCGGTGATGATATACTCCAGATGCACAGGGACGTGAGCGAAGGTATAGTCTGGCTCTCCATTGATGACGACGTGCGGCCTAACGCCGTACTTGAGCTCGCAAATCTCGCCTACAACGTTCTGACAATGTTCTACGATTCTTGCGGGTCGTAGCTTGGTATCTATGACCCCGTTCCAGCCCTCGCTCTCCTCGCTTTCATGCATCAGCTCGCTGTGCGGTTGGCTCGAAAAGTGCAGTGCGAGATGCTGCTCGGCGATCAGGCGCGTGCCGATCCTGGCGCGGAGATGCTCATCCAGAAATTTTGTCACGTCCGTCGGGCTAATGTATTTCCTCGCCTCGAGGAAGCCACGCGCAAGGATACTGATAGTGTTTGAGTGCGTGTTTACAAGATCAGCCATGACTTCTGTGAATTTAACCTCGTCTTCGAGGGTAGTGATGTCGCGCTCCGCCCATGGCAGCAGCGTAGAAAGACTATGAATGTAGTTGGAGTGGATCTTGGAGATGTGCGGATTCGCGACAACAATGAAGGGCAGGTTGCGGAGCGATTGAATGCGGTGTGCGAGGCGTGCAGGGAGTATATCGAGGGTAAAGTTCGCGGAGGAAAGCAACTGTGAGGTAGTGAGCGGCGGGCGACCATGTCTGTTCCAGTGTCAGATGTGAATCAGTAGCTCAATTGTCCGTGAATGCTGACTTGACCAGGTCCGCGAGTGTAAGGGGATGTAGCGGCAAGCTTGCTAGCCGGACAATGTCATTGTCGGTGACAGTCGAGGTGTGTAGCCCTCTGTGGTGTCGGCCTCTCGCAACTAGTGGTCTTCTGTTACTTCGAGAGCTGAGCGGGCAGAGACTTCGAATGAAGCGTGATTGAATAATCATTGGCCGCTGGGTTTGGGCCATGGTGGCTTGCCGTATGTCGCCGGCGCTTTGATGGGATATTACCACGTTTGGTTCATGGATGCAGCGAGAGTGCTACCAGCAGTGAGGACAGCAGAAACCATAAGGATTCCTCCGAGAGCACAAGGTAAACCAGGCAGGGCGGTGATCCGAGTGACACGAGGTCATGCGATATGTTTACTTTTGAGCCGTTCGCTCGTGTGTCGTCAGAGGCCGAGACCGACAACTACGCACAGACCCCCGCTTCTCTTGTTTATTGGGACATGCCGCCCTGGTCAAAAAAGCAACTTGCAATGCATGCCTATGTGTACGGGAATGAAGTAAGAAGAGATACGTTTGGATGGATTGTTTGGATATCGACGCATGACTATGTTTTAGCCTACCTTCTTCTCTTCCCCCTACCACTGTCTGCTCCGTCAGTTTGGTGTCTCCTCTTCTTACCTTCTCTTTGCCAGAATTCTTGCTTTTCTCTCTTCTCCCTTTCTGCTTTCTTCTCCATATTCTCCGCCAATTTCCTTTTGTAAGGCTCCTTACGCTCCTCCTGTTTCTGCCTCCTCTTCTCCACCTTTTCATTTCTAATCGCCATGACCTGGTTCATTAACCTTCTCGCCTTCTTCTCTTCCCCTCCGAGCACAACAGCCCGCTTCTGCAGATACGTTTGAGTCTTCTGAGGCTTCATCTGTGCGATCTGTGACTTGAATGGCAGGTCGGCGGCCAGTTTCTTGGGTACCCGGAGAGGGTTGAAGTGGCGTGTTTCACGAACGATTGGGCGATAGGCAGAATTCTTGAGCGACGGTGTGGGGATATTCTCATCAGCACGGACTTGGCCTGTCAGCCGCATGCCAGCCCAGCCTAAGGATTCACCTTCCTCAGCGGAGGCAGCCTTATCGAGAAGATTGGTAACGGGGTTATAGAATCGATGAGGCTTGATGGGGTACCAAGCTCGGAGGAAGACGATGTCGCTCATGAGAATCTTGTCTTCGAATGTTGCACGGTAGTTGCCCTCGGGCTTGCTCAGCGCACGTTTGATCTGGCCACGCACGCCTGATACGGTCCGAATGGATGCGCCCTCAAATTTTGCAACTTCAAGAGCAGATTGGAACATGTCTTTGATGAAGGCTGTGTTCTTGAAAATCTTGTAAGGATGCCCCGTGAGTTTGAGCTTCTTGACGATTTCGAATGACTCATCTACAGCCAGCACCACACCAGTAGCTGCTATCCGGAATCCGGGATTCTTGTTAGAGAACGACTGGACACAGCAGAAACCAGTGTTGGGGGCTACAAGCGGACCGTAAAATGTGCCATGACAGTGCATATGTTCTGGAGTGTATTTCAGCATACGGTGGCGTTGTCGATTCTCGTGAATACTGTAGATTGGAGTGACTTGAAACCTTCGCCAGCCGAGCGAAAATATGAGTGGATCGTTCGTTTTGAGGATCTTCTTGTGCCAGCGGTGCCGCTTGATTCGAACCTGGACGAAACCAAAACGTTCCTCTGTTGGGCTCAGGCCGCCAATGAGAATGGGAAACCGAGGATTGAAGTTAGCGGAAAATTCATATGGCACTTGCTCAAGCACAATGCGAGCGTATGTGCCAGCCTTATGGCCCTCGACACGAATGCGTGATGCTTGATCCAACTGGTCGAACTCGGCGCGGTTGATGTCAAGCTGCTTCTGTATCATAGCCTTCTGTGCGTCGTACCAGTCGTCCTCGCCAAACTCTTCTTCCTGGCCAGAATCTTTGCGAGCATCAGCTTTATCATTCATAAAACCTTCGCGATCCTCTTCTTCGAATCGAAGCTTGAGCTCTTCTTTTCTGCGCGCATTCTTCTCACGCTCTTCCCCGATTGCTTGGGCACCGTCATCAGCCTCTGCCTCTCCCTCTGCCTGCTTCTTACCAAACTTCTCCCCGGTCTCCAAATCTTCAAATTCTCCGTCGCCTTCATCATTCTCATCAAACCCCTCAAATTCTTCATCCTCTTCACCACTACCCTCGCTCTTCCCAAGCATGTGACCTGTGGCGAACCGGCTCTTTAACATCTCTATGTTTTCCTCATCTTCCCATTTTTCCTCCAATGCAGTGTAATCAAACACGGGTATATAGCGGTCTTCGGTATTAGTAACGTCATCAGCCTTTGACTTGAAGAAGCCATCTTCCACGTCTTCCTCAGTCTCTTCTACAACTTCATCCTCACAGCGCCACTTCCTTACTACCTGAGTTGGGGAGAGTTCAAGATTCTCCATCAATCTAGCGAGATCTGCCGGTTGGTACGGCCGTTTTCTGTTATGTATCCTTGCTGCATTTTCGCGAATCTTCTCTTTCCACCTCAGTTCGCCATTGTCTGACTCGCTGTCCTCCTCAAAGTCTTCCGAATTAAGATCATCGTCCTCTAGTTCATCCGCATCCATTTCCTCTCCAGATAGAGATCCAAGGTCCGAATCGCTATCTGCAAAGGCGATGTCTTCGGCCGAACCGTCGATGCGTTCAGAACCTCGTTGCCGCGAGAAGGCTAGTTTATCCTCGGATATTGGCTTGGAGTCGAGAAGTCCAGTATCATCCTCATCTTCAGACTCGCCATAGTCTTGTTGCAGTTCCTCGTCATCACTGTCCATGCCTTCGAGTTCTGCTTCGTCAATGATCTGGTCATCTGCCATCCTAGCACGACGCTGTGCTTTTCGGCCCGTGTCTGCATTATCATCGCCGATGGTGCTGTCGACGAAATCACCCCCACTAAAAAGTCTCATGCCAGCATCGTCTTGACCAAGCAACCTTCGCCCGCCCTGCAGGCCAATCATCATCTGTTCACCAAGCCCACGTTCTTGATCTGGCTCTTCATCCGCATTGAACGTAGCGGTCTTCACATCGATGTACACTGCATCCTTGTCCACCAGCACTCCACCGACGTCTGACATAGGCGCAAAGAGGATCTTTTGCTTCTCACCAAGCCTCGTTCGCTTCTTCTTCCCTGTCACTTTCTCCATTTGCTTTTCTAGGTAGGGTGTTGGGCAAGGATCTGGTAGTGCTTCAGTTGAGGACACACTCAAATCGCCAACACCTGGTACATGGACCCGTGAATCCTGGGCAGGAAAGTTTGTCCCTCGCAAGTAGCCATAAAGCGCGATGGTACGGTCACATTTGGGATTTTGTTCGATGTCGGTCGGCGGGGTGATATCCAAAAACCGATCTGCTAAACAGTACGGATGTGAGTTCCTCCATACTAATGGTCTGGGATTCTTCATCACGCTCAAGAAGCGCGACAGATTCATGATTTCTCTATCTGGATATCGCCCATTCGCCACACCAGAGAGATAAAAGAGCTTTGCGCCTTGGTACAATTCGCTCCAGAACCTGTGCTTCAGGCGCTTCTTCTGCAACTTGAGTGTTTCTTGTTTCCGGAAGAGGTCCAGATGGGTAAGAATACCGAAAACATTTCCCGGCATCCCGCTTGCAGAGAGCACGTTTAGGAATTCCATAGTTTCCATCTCAAAGCCGTAGTTGCCGTCAATCATCAGCAATACGATGTCGACCACCTTCGCGATGTCTATCATGCTGGCAAGCGAGTCTGCAGGACATTCCATGAAGGTAAGACGTCGGCGCTTCGAAGTGACAACTGTGAGAGGCCCGGTCGGTGTGGACAGAGTTTGCTTGGTATACCTTCGAATCAGGGACTTGATCAGGGTAGTCTTCCCAACGCCGGGAGGTCCAACGACACCGACTATGATCGGGGGCGCTTCCTCGGGAAGACGATCGACGAGGGGAACATGGAGGCGCTTTTCCTTGACCTACGAGACACAGTTAGCACATTGGGGTAAAATCATGCAAGCACCACGGCGTACATCATGGGATCTCGCGGCCTGCTTCTGCAGACGCCCAGGCGTCGCATAAGCAAAAGCCTTTGGGTTCTTTTCTCCGCTATGAGGAGTCTTCTTCTCCTTGGCCTTTCGATGAGGCCGATTCGTCTGGTCTGACATGATGCCGGTCCACCGTCGCAGCTGTAGAGAGAGAAAGACGTCAAAGCCTGGGCGAGAGGCAAGCAATGGCTTCTCCGCAGGGCTGGCGTCGCGTTTCCAAAATTTCGTGCTAGCGCCCGCGCCAAGATTGTAGCGACCAGGGTGTCTTATCGATAAGCGGACCGCGCGAAGTGGGCTGGTGGGGGAGGAGGGAGGGGAGGGAGGGGAGGGCCGTGGTTGGGCTGGGCGATGGGGCTTGGAGGGGGGTACGCGTGATACAGATGACGATGACGTGCACTTGGTAGAGAACCAAGGCCGAAGGGCTCCAGATCTGGGGTTGTCTGGCCGCTTGTGGACTCTCTGCCTATATAAACACCTTGGTCGCTTTCTTTTTCTACTGCACCATACAACCCACACCAGCCAACACTTCTGACCATATCCTCAACATGCCTGCCGTCAACGTATGTTCCCATCCGGCTGCCTTGTAGCACTGCGTCAGCTAACCCCTTCAGATCACCCTCAAGTCCGGTGCCTCCCCCGAAGAGCTCGAGAACGCAAAGAAGAAGGTTCAGGAGCAGGGCGGCAAGATCACGAACGAGTTTACCCTCATTAAGGGCTTCACGTATGTCCATCCGCTTTCCTCCGGTATATGCCTGCAGCCTTCTGATGTAAACTTGTGTACAGCGCCGAGATCCCCGATGACCAGGTCTGCGCCCTTGAGACCAACGAGCACATTACTGTCGAGGCCGACGGCAAGGTCACCACCCAGTAGATGCCGCCCGGCATTAGCATCGGTGTGATGAATAGACGGACAGATACATGCATAACACTGCAATGTGCCATAGCCATTGCTAGACTGGCCTCGTCCTAGGAACTGGCTGGGTTCTTGGTACGATAATGATATAATCAGCATACCAAATTCGATTCTACGAATGCATATTATATACCTATGTTCTAGTGAAGCACCCGAGCTGAGCGTTTCAGCGTTTGTAACCACCAGGTCTTACGAGAAGCGCACCTCTTAACATCATCTTTCTAGTGCCGAGTCTCAGTGACTGGAGACAGTTGGGAAGCAATCACACTAAGACGTCGAAGATCGCTAACGCATGTCATAAAACTATGAAGGGGATCCTGAACTTGCCCCCTATTCATGGTATTTCAACTGTGCCTTGAATCAAATCCTTGAGATGATGTGATGCCACAAAATCGTATGCTTCACATGTAATTACACGCTCGTTCACGAGCAGTATTTCCACAAAGTGAGGCATGCCTTGGAAAAACACATGCACACGTACAGCAACTTTGAGTATCCCCAGCCGTATACATTTTTACTGACGCGAGAGACTTAGCGCCCATGTAAGGAGAAGTAAAATCGTCGCTCTACTCCTTGTTCTCATGCATTCTCTCATCGATAACCTTCAGTGTTTCCTCAGCGGCCTTTACCCCAGAAAGCACCATGGCACCAAAAGTAGGTCCCATCCTATTCGCACCATCAACTTCACTCAATTCCATTCCCCCAACTACCAATCCCTTCACAACTTCCCTCGTACCCTTAACAATAGCATCCTCAGCGCTCCGCATGTCGAGGCCGCGCATGCCACCTAGCTGCTCAAGCTGATGCATACTCACAAGGCGTTTGACCGAGAAAGCACCGAAGGGGCCATCATGACCGGTGGTGGAAATCACCAGCGGCGCATTGATAGTGTTGGGATCCATGCAAGATTGGTCATCATGATGCATGGATACCAGAGTCCAGTTTGTCACGACACCGGCAATGCGAATGGCGTGGGGATCGGTGTCAGTGGGGAAAGGGCGTGTGATGAGGTCTTCGACAGTTGTGGCGTTGAAGAGTTTAACGTTGGGATAGGACAGGACGCGGGAGAGGAGTGTAGATGTGAAAAGTGCCTTGAATACATATATGCGTTAACGCTTACATCTATTAAAGCCAAAGGGACAGGATGGTAACGAGATGAAGACTTACGGCATGCTTTACAACTACATAGTCGCCTTCGTCTTCGTAGGGAACACCAAGGTCGTTGAGGAATACATCAGCCGGCTTACGCATGACCATGGCGCTGAAGAGCTGACCTCCGAGCCAGGCACCACCGCCAGGTGAGACACTGGCTTCGATGATAGCAATTTTCAAGTCAGGGCGATTCTTTCCGAGCATATAGGCCGTGCTCAAGCCGCAAGAGCCAGCACCAATGATAACGATGTCGGACTCGGCATACTTATCAAGGTCGGCAAAGTAACGACGAGCTAAGATACCGTTAGGATATTCTATGAGTGCCGATACAATACGATGACCTACTCATTGCACGCGAGACTTGGGATTCTCGAATGGGAGAGAAAGTGAAGCTCTCCCAATTATATGCTATATCAGCCAGCGTTTTTGCCTGGCAATTAACGAAATGGTTGACAGAAAGGTCCTGCTTGCCAGACATTCCATTGCCGCTGTAAACAACTGAGTCTTCAAATGTAGCTGTGGGAGGAGACATGGCGGCGAATTATCTCAGCGGGTCTTCAAAATCTGTCGTTGGTTAAGAGTTTTTCACAGAGGAATGAAGGCATGATCCTTTCGCTGGTATTATCCAGATCAAGTTATAAACCGTATAATCTCAGAACGAATCCAGTCATCTTCCCTACTCATAGTATGACGACGCAAGAGCGTGCAAGGAACTATGAGTACGACGGATGGCTGAAAACGAACACCGGTTCATGCTCAGCATACTTAACACTGATATACCTTGATGGGTTCGAGATAATGCCCGCTCATAGAACATGTCTTTGTGTGAGGCGAGCTTCATACTTGCAATGCCGGTTGTAATTCAACCTGGAATTGTGTCAGCAGTTGTACCATGTGCATTGGAGAGGTGAATGAGTACGAAAGATGCTATTCACGGCCTTCAAATGCTGTGGAGTGTCGGTAGGGAAAAGAGATGGGAAGATCAAGTCGTTGCTTTATACCTTTGTAAGAGCGCGGAGGGGACACAAGGACTGCCGGTCCCACGGATGGAGGTGGGGTAATTGATCATATCAGCAAGAACCAACGTCAAGCCCCACTATGAGTGGCATCTCATTCGCTTCCAGACAGTAACCACTTGGCCATTGGCGTGATAGTCAAGCGGGGTTCTGCTTGATGAGGTACAAATTAGGCCCAAGTGATCTTTTAGCACTGTCTTATCAACAAGCTAAAGACGGAGAACCCTCAATGGCTGTACACGAGGACCATTGATAGAAGAGCATGCCATTCAATGAGTAAAACAATGAACCGCCTTACCAGGGCCGAAGCAAGCGCTCCTCGGAGCAAGCCTTCAGCTGTCACACCCCTTGCCGGGCAATTTTGAAAAGAGCCTCTCGTTTAAAAAAATAATATACAGCAAGACCTGTTCCATTCCAGCCGCCCGAGGCATGCTCGGTGATAGTGTGACAGCACCTCCGTCAACTGAAGACTACAAAACGCCTTTCAACGCCAATTGATTCATTAACGTCCAGGATAGTATACCCTTTACGAATCGAACTCCCTCAGCTGCACCCGAACTCCACCAGTCTTATGATCTAAATTTCTTGACGGCTGAAACCCTCAGTACCCTCAGCAATGGGTTGCACGCTGCCATCGACACTGTCCCTCTTAACACCAACGCCTTCGTCGCCCTTTCCTACGCCGAACATAGCGATAGCATCAGTAAGTGCCTTGACAGCATCTTCGGGATTCATGGCACCTGGGAGACCAGCGCCTCCCAAATTTCCGCTAATCTTCTTGGTGGCTTCTTCTAGAGCACGTACTCTGCGCTGAAAGTTCAAACGGTCCATAAAGAGCTGTTGGCGGCGACGTTGCAAGTCACGGCGTTCGGCCGCGAGAAGCTTCTCCATATCATTGAAGTGCTGCACCTTCATCTGCATCTTTTGAAGTTGTAAGTTAACAGCGCCAGAAACAAGTCGTGTGATATGGCGCTCCTCGTGCGAGGCGAGGGCGGAGGCGCGGGCCGCAGATAGAGCAAAAGGAAGCGTTGCGAGAGGGTTATTCACGTCGGCTTCTGCGCTTATCTTGTCCCTCGCCGGTGCAGCATCGTGTGCAGAGTCTACCTCCATAACATCTTCATTCTTGACTGGCTCGTCGCCCGTCTTTTCCTTTTCTTTGCCCTTTTCAGTCACCGCTGCTGGCTTGGTGCTATTGATCCGATTCCTTAAATCTTCTTGCATCTGGTGTACGCTTCGCTTCGCAGCAACAGCTACTTCTGTAACGTTAGCAGGTGCCAATCCTGCCATAAAGCTGATGACGCTTAAGATGGGATTATCGCCGTGGTAAATAGGTAACCGGCCTTCGGCGAGGTACTCCAAATCGCGCAAGAATTTGATCGAAGGAACAGCATTGTCTGGCTGCGGAGGATCCGATTCGAGATACTTGTCCTCGATTTCAAGCTGAAGAAACTTCATGACGCACTGTTCTCGCGTCTTGGTCTGAACATGATCGGCAACACCATTCCAATCATCGTCGCACATTTCCAAGCCTTCCAACAATAACAATACTTCCTCATCTGTCCAGGTGTCTTCAGTATCAGATGCTGCGGGATACTCTCCCCGTTCGACTTTGACGAAATCCTTCGGTCCTAGACCACTGGGATAATGGCGATCGACCATACATCTCGGGCAGATTTCTTCCCTAGTAGCGCGGCCTGGTTGATCTGAAGTCTTTGTGTTGTGGTAGTAGACACGGCTGCAATCCACACCGCAGCTGTTGCAAATGACCTTCTTGGGAGGCTCTCTTGTTTGTTCCTCCAATTTATCTAAGTTAACAGAACCACCAGCTCCATTACTCACGCCTTCGCCATTCGCGGCTTTATCGCTTGGCTCTGCTGAGACCTCTTTACCGTTGGATTCGTAGATGTTGCGCCCAACCATTGATTTGGTTTCCGCTTTCGCAGTGGGCTGTTGGCTAGCAGCTCGATCTGTACCAGCATGCGGCTTGCCTTCGGTAAGCTTTGAGCCTGGGGCGGGTTGAAATGCTTGGAGACCTCGCGGAGTATCCACGGTAAGACGGAAGTGACTAGTCGTTGGAGGGCCAATATTTGAAGGGCGCTCCTGAGGATCAACCTGTTCGGCTGTTAGAAGAACGGAATGTTATTTCATTGAAGCCTTGTACCTGATAATTGATCAAACCCCACTGCTCGAGGAAACCATGAACTCGCATTATGGCGCATACATCGCCCGCTAGATTACGGCGACAGGCAGTAACAGTAAGGTACTCATCAGGGTTCAAACGGTAAGTATTGATCATGAAGTCACGGTAGTCACGGTATACTGCGGGTGTCTTGCTCCGATTCCTGTTGTTGAAGAATTCAGGAAGGGCCTTGCGCTCTCGGTTGTCAATATAACGCATGTCAAACCAGGTCGCGTAGCTTGGGATAATGGTCGCATAGGTTTGGGCAACGAGATGCGAACGCGCCGTAGCCTGCAAGTCCGCCTTTGCCTGGGCCTCGGGGTCTGCAGCCTCTCCATCCTTTTCCTTTTTTGCATCGTCAACACCCCCCATCTCCTCGTCATCCTGACCATCAGCATCTTCGGCATCCGGCCGCGGACCCTCGGGGGCGTCCAGCGGGTTGTCTCCCACGGGTGCGGGTGTCGCTGTGGACGGTTCGCGCGATAGCTGCTTGATTGCAGGCTCCTCAAGCATGGAGACATCTGGCATTTGATTTAGCAAACCAATAGCCTCGAGGAGCTCGTCCTCAAAAACGAGGTTCTCCATTTAGGAAAAGGAGCTTAAGTGATACGCAGTGGTATGGTGGCTCACCTTGATCGTCGCCAATATTCGACTGAGAGCGGGCGGTACCTTCTGCGGCAAGGTCTTGCGCAAAGATGCCAGGTGCGGTCGCGTTGTCGGCCATGATCTTAGATACCAGATGCAACGCTTCGGTTGCGTAGGCTGGGGGTTGGTAGGAGTCGTGGCGCAACAGAAGGCGCGGGTGGCTTTCGAGGAAAGCAAAATGAGCGCGTCAGGTAAGAGCAATTCACGAAGGTGCGCAGCTGCGGAGAAGGGTAATGAATGTGGGGATGAGGGGGTTCTGTGGTGGGTGGCCGGCGCGACAAGACGCGATTGCTCTGCGCCGTACTTTTGGTGTTGCTTACATAAATGGAGCCTTTCGTTCACGTGACCATGTTTTGTCTTGGCATATGCACGGCTGGAGCCGCCTGGCGAAGCGATGGAAGCCGAGGTCGTCGTCTTCTTCCGATCCTTGCCCGGCCAATCCGCTCTTCAACTAGACCTCTGCCTCAACGGTGTGCGTCGGTTTTCTCAAATTCCTAGTCTAATTGCCGCATTTACTGTGCAAGAAGGTCGCCCACCATGTTCTCCACTGCGCGTGCCTCAGTGCTGCGACAAGCTCGAACCCAGCTCCGGCCATTGCAACCCGTCACCGTCCTCCAATATTCGGCCCTCACCCGATTGCTATCTACACTAGCCGTGCTCGAGCAAAGAGACGGAAAGCTTAACCCTGCATCGCTATCTGCTGTCACGGCCGGTACGAAGCTTAGTGGCTCAATAACAGCCTTTGTTGCCGGAAGTGGGGTGAAGGCGGTGGCGGAAGAGGTGGCTCAAGTCAAAGGCATTGAGAAAATAATATACGTAGATAACAGTGCTTACGAGAAGGTCTGTTGGACATGTTGAATGGAATTGATTAGTTGCTGATCATGATACAAGGGATTGCCCGAGAACTATGCGCCGTTACTTGTTGAGAACATTAAGAAGGGGGGCTTCACACACGTCTTAGCGGGACACTCGGCATTTGGCAAGAACCTTTTGCCCCGTGTTGCTGCGCTTCTAGATACTCAAGCAATTTCAGACATCACTAGCATCGAGAGTGAGGACAGTAAGTGAAAGTATAACAGTCCAGACTCCTTTCGATATTGACATTGGTGGCAGCATTCGTGAGACCCATCTATGCTGGTAACGCTATCCTTACCGTACAATCGTCAGACACAATCAAAATCATTACAATCCGTGGCACTGCCTTCCCTGCCCCAGAGACAGAGGGCGGCTCCGCAGCCGTAGAAGAAGGTGTAGATCCTAAAACTGAATGTCCCACGGAATGGGTGTCGGAAGACCTTGCCAAATCCGACAGACCAGACCTCGGCTCTGCAGAACGAGTGGTGTCCGGAGGCCGTGGCCTCAAATCGAAGGAGGAGTTTGATCGACTTATGCCTCCGCTAGCAGATGCCCTGGGAGCTGCTATTGGAGCCTCGCGAGCTGCCGTTGACAGCGGTTTTGCCGACAACAGCCTTCAAGTCGGACAGACGGGTAAGAACGTTGCACCACAGCTCTACCTTTGTGCTGGTATCTCGGGTGCTATCCAGCATTTGGCTGGTATGAAGGACAGTAAGGTCATTGCAGCCATCAACAAGGACGCTGATGCTCCTATTTTTCAAGTCGCCGATGTCGGCCTAGTCGGCGATTTATTTGAGAAAGTCCCAGAGCTTACGGAGAAACTCAAGTCCCAGTAAGCTTGGATAAGTTATGTGTACTTATTTGTATATATGTAAGGGCTTCTATGCATTTCACCATTATCAACCATCTGTTTCGCGCTCCTAAGCAATGTGCATCTGCCCAATGAGAGAGCTGGGAGCTTGGAATGCTTATAAGACTTGGCGGCGCTAGCCACCAACATCGGCAAAAGCCATTCACTGTCCCGAAAGCCACCTGACGTCGGTCGTAACATGCTTTGTTACCCACTATTGCAGCATGTGTCTCTCAACTTTATACTTCTCTCGTTCTAAACTCACGCATTTTATATGGTCACTCACCCCTCTTCAAACTGATCTGCGTGGCTGGCTACATATCGCTAGCAATTTACACTAGCGCTGCTTTTCTCAGCACTCGTAACCTCAGGCGCTTCTTATACTGAAGAGGTTCAAAGTGATACTCTATTCCCACCTCCGTATGCTACTCCTTCAAGTGCGCTGGTTACGAAGAATTCCTTCTACATTCTATGGCTCTGCGTTATTTGTAGTGTTGGCGAATTGTGAGAGTTAGCATGGCGTCTCCGCCATCAGCTGTGCAGCCCATTATTCCAAACGACAACCCGGGGATCCACGTTAGTGAGAGCACCCTACGGCCTGATATGCAACTGGAAATTAGGGATACTATACCGAACGATGGGTTAGCAACGACTGACAGTCGAGTAAGACTTTGGAAAAGGTTTAAAAAGGGCCAGAAAAGGTATGTACTTTCGGGATCCATCGGAACACTTTGGCTTCATGTTTTTACATTTTAATTTGCCAAAAATTACCTTCAGCTATAGCTTCTTTCTCATCCTTACGAATTTTACGAACTGGATTGTCATACCATTTGCGCTGGACGGGTCAATGCTCACGTTTTATGCTGCAAACATCGGTCGCTAACACTAGTATAGCGATTGGTGGTTTGCATCTACAGCGATTCCGCTCTTAGCAGCTACACTCGGCCCATTAGCCAACATCACATCTATCGCAGCCCTTGTCTCGTCATGGCGAATGCAAATTTACATCAATGGTCAATTTGTAGCAGAGGTTGAGGGGCACCCATTTCCAGACCCAAGATGGTATGCTTTTCTCTACTTCATCACGAAAGCATACTCAGATACACAGGTGCTATTACCTCAATGTTGGCTCCTTGATTTGTGGCTTTCTTGGGAACCTTTTCCTACTCTTCAACTTTACACAGCGCATTCGGTATATCATCGCACTACCTGCCACCATCATCTTCTGGTACCTTGCCACTGGGTTCCTTATTAGCATTACAGCATGCATGGAGATTTATGCACCCCCAGATCGACCGTCTCAAACCTATACACAAGGCTTCTGGTACGCCATTGCAGCTGCTTCCTTTTATCTCCTGTGCTCCATGCTCCTGATGATCAACATGCTCGGCTTCTTTCTCGGCCACTATCCAGAAGACTTCGCGCTCTCTGACTCCCAGCGTACACTCATTCTACAAACAATGGTCTTCTTCATATGGCTTGGTGGAGGTGCAGCTATCTTTTCAAAGATTGAAAGCGATGCTGGAGAACCTGGTTGGGCGTTTGTCGACGCCATGTATTTTTGCGACGTCACCATTCTGACAGTTGGCTTTGGCGATCTTTATCCCACTACAAATCTTGGACGTGGTATTGTGTTCCCATTCTCAGTTGGCGGGATCATTACCCTGGCTTTAATCGTCAGCTCGATTTACAAGTTCATGCGAGAGATAGGCGAGGAGAACATCATCATGAAGCATACCGAACGCATACGTTCAAGAACGGTCGAGCGTACTGTAACGAGCTCGTTTGATCTGCGTCAACTCGAGCATGCCGAGCACCGTCTCATCCGTAGAAGGTCCCTTGAACATATAAAGCCAACAATTAGCAGGCCAATGGAACCAAGAGCGATGCATGCCACGTTGGGGGATGCTGGGCGAAAGATTGCTATGCTTCCCAACCCTCTCAAGAAGAATCGAAAGCCACGGCCATTGATTTTGAAGGAAGAGAAGGATCGCTTCAAAACCATGCGACGTATACAGCATAAAACGCGCAAGTACAGACAGTGGTTGGCTTTGAGTTTCTCTTCTACTGCCTTCGGAATCCTATGGGGTATAGGGGCTGTGGTCTTTTGGCAAGCCGAAAAACACGTCCAGGATATGACGTATTTCAAAGCGTTGTATTTCTGCTACATCAGCCTTCTCACCATTGGGTACGGTGACTTTGCACCAAAGTCGAACGCAGGCCGTTGTTTCTTTGTGGTATGGAGTTTGATTGCGGTACCAACTATGACCATTCTCATTAGTGATTTGGGCGACACAGTGGTGGACAAATTCAAAAAGTGGAGCGACCAGCTAGCTGACTTTACTGTGCTACCCAAATATGGCATATGGAGGAAATTTTTAAACAAGCATCCATGGCTACTCCGTTGTTTACAGAATCGATTAGCGAAGCGAGCGGCCAAGAAGCGATTGAAGAAGGGATTCGAGATTGAGGAACCAGATGCACCACAGGGAGACATAGGTAGAGATGTTGCCGAGACTGGGGAGCACATCGATGCGCGAGCAAACACCGCTATGACGGCACACAACACCCCTGACGAGCATTCCCAGTTGACACTAACCCACTGTCTAGCGCTCAGCATCAAACGCGTAGCCGCAGATATTAATCTTCCCAAGCCCAAACGTTATGGTTTCGAGGAGTGGGTCGAGTTTATGAGACTGATACGCCATACGGCACATAAGGGTGAAGCCACGGGAGCCTCCAATGAGGAGGACGAGCATGGTTTGTTGGACTGGGATTGGATTGGGACAGATAGCCCCCTCATGTCTGGATTAAGTGAGCCACAGTGGCTGCTGAACAGGCTTTGTGAGAGTTTGGTTAGGTTGGAAAAGAAGGGGAGCGCCCCATCGGAGGGTGAGGTGCTGAGGAGACATGCTGGAAGCACAGAAGCTTCCGGCGCAAGCGAGCCGGGCGAGGGGGTTTCCTAGCGATATTATCTCGATTGATATAAGCTAACACGCAACGTGACGAGTCGGTATTATCTATGTACCTTTAGAAGTATTTGAAAAGTTCAGTCGTATTGTAGATGGGCCGAATACGTCATGCGGATGCCCCAACTCCGAGGTCAAGCAAGCAGCCTGTTTAGCTCCTGAACCATCCCCGTCTACGAAACAATGCCACATAACGACCGCCCACTCGTTCGCGCCCAAACAACGCGGCACCTCTTCAGCCACCGTCCAATTGCATCCTAAATCGATCTAATTATGTCGACAAAATCCGTCCCCACGCTCACCCTCGAGGGCGCCCGGACCGCGCTCGCAGCCGCCGAAGCCCGCGCCACGGAAATTGGTGTTCCAATGAACATTGCTGTCGTAGACTCAGCCTGTCACCTCCTCGCTTTTGCGCGCATGGAAGGAGCAAAAATCACATCCATCAGCATCGCTATGGATAAGGCGTTCACGGCAGCGGGGCACCGCGCGCCCACCAGCATCTACAAGGACAATGTATGGCCCGGCGGCGTGGCGTTCGGCATCAACAACAGCAATGATGGCAGATTCATGACTATCGCTGGCGGTGTGCCGATCGTGAAGGGCGGCGTGGTTGTGGGCGCCGTCGGGTGTAGCACGGGGACACCTGCGCAGGATGAGGACGTCGCTGGAAGGGGGGTCGAGGCTGTTGTCAGGACCTTTGGCTTGAAAGCGAAGTTGTAATCGGGAAAAGAGAAACGCCGCTTGGTCCGCCTGGACTTGTGAGAGGTTGTGAGCTTGATTGGGGATTCCATCTGTTCAATTCGGAATACAGCGTCGGCATACGGAGTCGGTCTCGATGTACTACGTAGCATAGGAGGCTTAGGCAATTACACTATCAATAGACATGTTGTGAAGGAGGGGTGGAGCACTGAGGGATGTTGTCGAAGAGCAACTCAGGCTCCACCCAGCTGTTTGAACCAGCAGAGGCAGACAGACACAATAGCACTTGCGCACGGTTGGCCAATTATGCCAGCACTGGTAGATGAACAAAGCTGCTGCTCAGGCACTGTGAGGGCGGCGTTTGGTGGCGCGTTTCGGAGACGTGTGAACATTGAAATTTTACCAGTACGGCATGATAAATCGTATACCGAATCCGACTTCTTCGCTTCCGCAAGAGGGGGCGGCTTCGTTTAGTATCTCAAGGTAGCCTAGCGTTAATTTTGAACGGTCCTGCACAGGGCAATCTCCGTCCGTCATACAGTCCGTCCCCCTAAAGAAGCCCATCATTTGTACATATGTCGGGTCTAAAACGGAGCCAGCGACCAATTACACCCGTGCAGCATAATCAAGCTTTGCTCGGGGGTCCTACCGGTATGGCGATCCTGTCCGCATGCGGCGCCCGTTGGCGCTGCCGTGTTTCTTATAGAGAGTCCGGAGCACGTGTTTGAAAAAGCAAAGACCCGGCTTTGGTACCTTTGAGATATAAGATGATGGGGGAAACATCTATTCCGGAAGCACTAATGTCGATTCACTGTTGCTATCTTTCTCTTCTCTGAGCCTTTCCTTCTATCCACTCCTTTCCAGTATCATTGTCGCTCTTTTCACCACATTCGCTGATCTGTCTTCCAACAACTATGCGCGCTTGCACCGTCCCCGTGGCCCTTGGGCTGCTGGCAGCCACTGCGCAGGCTGCCCCATTCCAGTCTACAACACTTAGGCGACAAGATGGTCCAGGAAAGATGGTCATGGCTCACTTTATGGTTAGCAGATAACATCTTGCAAAAGGAAAACAGTGCTGAACATGACAGATTGGCATCATGGCTAACCGCGAAAGCGCCGCTGATTATGATGAAGACATGAAGAAAGCTAAAGCAGCCGGCATCGATGCATTTGCCCTCAACATTGCAAAAGACACCTACACAGATACACAGCTTAACTATGCTTATGAGAGCGCCGCAAACAATGATATGAAGGTCTTCATTTCCTTCGACTACAACTACTTCGAGACGGGCGAAAACGAACTGGTTGGTGCGAAACTCAAGGAGTACTGTGGGAAACCCGGCCAGCTTATGGTTGAAAACAAGTGCTTTGCCTCTACATTTAATGGCGACACTAACCCGATCAAATTATTCAACGCGAAGACGGTCCGGGCTAGTGCTGGCACAGATCTGTACCTTGTTCCTAACTTGTCACCCACAGGCATCAGAGATGCCACCGCTGTCGATGACATCGACGGCTCATTCAACTGGATTGGATGGGATAGCAATGGAGCGAACAGGGCGCCTACTCCTGGTCAGAATGTTACCACGTCCGACTTTGACGCAAAGTACACCGAGTGGCTTGGTGGTAAAACATACATGGCACCTGTCTCTCCTTGGTTCTTCACCAACTTCCCTTCCAAGGCCTGGGTCTTCCCCGGTGACCTACTCTGGTTCAACCGTTGGAATGAGATTTTAGCACTCGGCCCCAAGATGCTTGAAATCATCACGTGGAATGACTATGGCGAGTCACACTATGTGGGATCCAATGCTGAAACAAGTAAGCACTCAGATGATGGATCTAGTGCATGGGCCAACAACATGCCACATGATGGCTGGCTTGAGATGGCAGAGCCCTACATCACAGCTTTCAAGGCTGGTGCTAAGGAAGTCAGCGTGGCGGACGACAAGCTTGTGTATTGGTACCGACCTAGCCCTAAGGCAGCGTGCGGGGCCTTTGATGGTATCGACACTCTACAGGATGCTGTCTTTATTGTCTCACTATTAAAGAGTGCGGGTACGGTGACTGTCACTTCTGGTGGGAACACCAAGAGTTTTGAAGCACCTGCCGGAGCCAGCGCTTACCAGGTCGACATGAACACCGGCAAGCAGACTTTCAAGCTCTCGCGTAATGGCGCAGATGTTCTATCAGGTACGGGCGCTTTGGAGGTATCCGGATCGTGCTCTCCTGTCAACCTCAATGCCTTCGTTGGCATCATCAAGGGCAGTGGTGCTGCCGACTCCACCCCAGAACCCGCACCAAATACTGCATCCATTGAATCATTAGTCACCACGGCTGCCTCTGTGCTTACACCCACATTCACCCCTACACCAACTACGGCACAGCCTGCTGATAGCGTTGGTAAATGCACCCTAACAGTTACTGCTTCTGAACAGATTCGTCCCACCAATTGCCTCGCCAAAGGTCAGGCATGGGGCGGTACTGGTGACACGCCCGCCCGGTGCGACGGTGCTCCTGCTTGTAGTTAATATCCATTGGCTTGTTCAACTGTATGAGTTAGTTTCTCAATATACTTAGGTTTTCTCTTCATGTCTTCTCTTCATGTTTACTCCGATAAATGATACCACGTTTAGAATATTTCACGACAAGATTCTGATATTCGCAAAGTTCGTCATGTTGACCAGAGACTTCTTTACACTATACAGTAGAAGTGATTGGCACTGCCTTCATGTTCTATGCGACAGTTGGTCAAGAACCAATGGACTGCTATGGAATGTGTCGCTAATCATATAGAGGATGAATTTTGTACAACGCCAATCTTCATTATTTCAGCAACAATTAACTCATCTCATCGCCCAGTTCATTTGGATTCCAATCCTCATCTTCTGGGTCATCTCCATTGTCTCCGCTCTCACTATCCATGGCTTCTCGCCAAATCTTCTCCGTCTCCCTATCCAATCCCATGACGTCCCCCTCTAACCTCTCTCTTTGAATCATCCAATTCTGAATCATGTCTGTATTCTCCATTACCCATTGTTCATGCTCTTCCCACTGCTGGAAGTTTACTCGTCGAGCACTCGCAACGCTCCGTCCGGCAGGATATGCGTTGAGTCCACCTCCTCCCTCAGTCCAGACCTGCAGCAATCCCGAACAAAAGATTTCCGCAATAGCGGCTTGTTGCGGTCGAAAGATGAGGTAGATAATGAACTGGTGCATGTGAAAAAGCTGTGTGAATTCGCCTACACTATGCAAGTACGTGCAGATGTCTTCGACCAAGCTCATAACATAGTTAGAAGATTGCCTGTTCCTGTGCTGCAAAAGGCGTGCATGTGAGTCAATGGAATAGCCACATTCGCCTGGCGGATATTCAAGTGGAGTATCACGCTCTGACATGGGAGTGCCCTTCCAGCGCTTTGTGATGCCTTCGCAGAGTTGTAACAGCGTTGCCACGTGCCGGTGAGATCGCAGCGAAGTCCAAAGGAACTTACGATGTCCAGTAGCCGTCTTTGATCGTGTTACTAGAGGCCGAGTCGTATTGTCTACAAGCCATGCAAGTTCGTCGTGTCGGGAATCAGTGTCCATGTATTGTAGTATGATGTCTCTAACCCTTAGGTACTGATTAGCAGTGGGCGCAATTCCATTCTCATCCGCAAGAAGGTGAATATATATAGAAGGCTGAACGCGGGCTCGCTCTTGTATCATGGTATACTCGCGCTGGAGATCGGCATCGATCAGATATCGACGGGTTAGTGTGCCTTCTAGAGCCGCAGCAAAAACAGAAGGTGCGGAAGCAAGAATGAGAGCGCACTCCTGCATAGTACGGGACAGAGCCCGGGGTAGAACGCTTATGCTTCCGGCATATTTTGGTAACTCGTGCTCTAGTACTTCCGCTATGAGAGGCTGGTAATACTTCTTATGGAGCAGATCTATCCATCTCTTTCGTCGCTCTAGGAGCTCTGACGGCTGAGTAGAGTTCTCCGATGTCGCGTTAATGGTCTCAGAGATATATTCTCTTGGGCGTGTGGACACCATTAGCCTAGTCGCAAATAGATTATATATAAAAACTCTTCAATACTATGTTTAATTCGATATGAACAATAAGAAGCATATAATTCTGAAAATACTCATCTCCTATCCTATGTTCTAGTTTTATGCCCTTACGAGATTCATTTCACAATCGAATTCGTCGTGCAGATGTCAATGGGTGTTAATCTAGGCATCTATCTCAGGCGGAACGAAGATTCATTCATGTTCTCCTGTCGTTGGTTTACTTCAACCTTTTTACTTTGCATAGCATTGTAGACCTGGATCATAGGGCTTCTGATATGTAGTACATAGCGATTTGATAGTTTTCACGTTTCCCTATTGCTCCAGCATAGTCATATCATTCCATACTAGAGCGAGACTTGAACTTTTTCTTACCCAACTTCACCTCACTTCAATCAATTCAACAAGTGCCACGTTAGAAAATCATTGCATAGTACCGATCATCTAGATCCAATCGTTGAATTTCGAAACACCGTGGTATTAGAAGTTGTTCTTACAAGAGTTCACACCACCGCCGATCCTACAAATACCCAAGCACCGATCTCATCAATTTTCATGTGTAACCACTTCAAGGTTCAAACGACCAAGCTTCCAAATCCCGTTTAGTGTTTGGCCATGCGTCCACTAACTGCATCTCAGAGCTGTCATCTAAGATCTTCTCTTCAACTATGAACGTTCCGGTTTCTGTATTCACCCAGATGCCAAAACCTTCCCATTTCTTGAGCTCGTCTTCCTTACCTTTGAGCTCGGGTGTTTCTTCTGGGGAGTAATAGTGCCATAGTGGTTCCTGCAGAGCAAGAGGACTATAGAGGCTCCCTGGCGGAACAACGTTGTTTGAATTTGCTAAGCCTGGTCCACGCTCCCACTTGCGGTATCGCACAGAAGGATGGATAAATTCGTGAGTGTCAACTAGTTTCTTCGTTGTGGGTTTTCCCGTTGTGGGGTCGATGGCATAGTAGTCACCAGGAGTCCGAACTTGGCGACCTGTTAATGTATTCAAGAAGCCTTCGTCGGATCGTTTGATCATGCCCATAGCCCACCCCGGTGGCTTGAGACCTTGGTTCTGGTACCATCGTACGTTAAGACTCTGTTGCTCAAGCACATAGTCTTTTTGGAATTCAAGGAACGGCGAAAGTTGGGTGATCATCCATGCGAGCGTGAGGTCTGAGATACCGGAGTCGACGTAGCCGCCTCCGACCGCGCTGTGAACACCGGGGAACCAACATTGGCGGAGCGTCTTGAGGCTAGATGTTGCGGGATTAGGGGATTCCCAGACGGTTGGAGCGAAGGGCTTTCGCTGTTCGTCAAGCGCAAGAACTTGAAATGCGTTCTCAATGTTGGGCGCAACTTCTGTGTTAATGAAAGAATATTCGTGACGAGTTTTGCTGAAGAGTCGGATACCAGGCCATATGTTGATTTCCGGAACACCAAGAGAACCCACAGTGTCCCATACAGCAATAGCTTTGATCGGTACATCGGGCATAGTCAACCCCCTCTAGAAGTTTGTCAGAGAATTGAGTGGTGGGTTCGTTGGTTTACACACTGACCCTGATCAACTGTTTCATATACTCAGGATCATTGAACAACGGCCTCTCGACCGGCCATGTTATATTCCCATACCTTGGGGTATACTCTGGAGTTGTCTGATTTTCCCAATCCTTGAAAATGGGATAGAAAGCGTCGAGGCCCTTCTTTGTGAGGAGGCCAATGCTTGAAATCAATCCTCCTATGGAACGTGCGGTGAAGGCCCCCCGTGAGAAGCCAATGAGAAAAATCTCGTCACCCTTCTCGTAGTTGTTGCAAAGGAAAGCGTAGGCTTCACGGATGTTTTCGCTTATCCCTGCGCCAACAAACCCTCCAAAGAAGGAATACCAATTGTTGGCGCTGCCAATCTGTTGAGAAATATTGCGTTAGTGGCCGTAAATTTAAAAAAAAAAAAAAAGAAATCTTGTTACAATAAATCCTCAGTGGATTGATCCAATCATGAATCATATGGAGTTTGAAAATACTTACTCCTGCTTGATAGTATACAATTTGCTCAATGCCATCGGCATCATCTGGATCTGAGGCAGTCTTGCACAGCGCGCGGGCTATCTTCGTAACATTGGAAGGATTTGCCAGGCTGCCACTTCCAGAGCTCCAAGGCATCCAGGAGTCACGGACAAAGCCATTATCGCTGTTGACCTGGTTTTGTGTCAGTCGAAGTCCCCTATGTGTGTGATGCGGAACCAGCCTACCCAAGTACCATCGCAGGCAACGATAAGACGCTTCTTACCCATACTGATAGACCTAGTGATGCGACGAAAGCTTTGAAGCGCTGGGGAGGGACGCAATCGTGTGGTAGAAGAGAACAGTGATCGAAATTTCATTATTGCTATGTATGGTCATATTGGAGACTATGTACTTTTTTACAAAAGGGATACTTGGGCTGGCCTTAGCCCAGGTGGCTGGCTGAACCGAGTCTGGACAAACGCCAATGGGCGAGGCTGAACCTCAACACGCCAGATTCCGTCGGGTGGTCATGGATCTATTATTGCTCACATAGACCCCTGCCGTACTCGTCAGCGCCACTACCGCCTAGTCATCGGCCTTCCCGTCTGGAGCTCGCAGCCGAACTAAACCTGTCGTTCCTGAGCTGGCTAGATGCGATGCGCTACATCTGATTTGGGCGTAGGTATCGCATCCAGGCAGCTGAATGACCTTTTTAGCGCCAGAAGAGTAGAAAAAGAGGCAAAGCGCATCGGCTACCTACGCGAGGGCTGTGCGGGTACGGCACTGAAAAGGACATGCCCAAAGTTGACAGCAGTTCAGCCTACCAACTGACCTTCACCATCTGTAAAGTGATCATTCTGGGTGTAAACTTCATCGCCCTGGCCCGACCACACGCCAGAACTACGTATGACGCACTCAAATTACCAGTGCGTCCGCTGCCTTCGAGCCTCGGTTCCTCCGCTGGCGGTTAGTTAGGGGTCCGTCTAAAGCTATCATCTACCGTCTGAAGATATAGAAAGGATGTTGCCGGCGTGAAGTGTGAAACGTGAAAAATGGTTACCCATCCGGTGCCGGGTGCAGTTTTGACAACATTCACAAACCAACAGCTTGTCGTCTCATGTCACATACGACCATAGGAACAAGAATACTAGCCATCCCGTCCGCTCTGGCTTATATAAGCTTGTTACCGGCGGATTAGTAATCAGGTGGGTGACCACTGGTGAATACCCGCTGTTGTATGTCTGTTGTGTCTGTTCTATCTTTTTCGATTTTTTTTCCATCTTTAGGATGTTCAATCAACCTTGCGTATACAGCATATTAGGGATAATGTAAAGAATCCGTCCATCTATAATTACAACCACAAAGAAATGATATTTTACAAACATAGTTATGCCCTCCCTTAGTCAGGCCGTACACCGAGTTCTCAGTAATCGAAGCGATCGGGTAGAACTAGCGGAGCTACTAAGCTCCAGATGTAAATGCCATAGCACACCCATGCGCTGATAATCTTGGCCCAACTGGCCCAGTATGTCCTGCCTACTGGTACGAAGTCATTCTGCATATCCTTTTCGTCAAAATTGGTTGTCAGTAGAGTAGCAACCCAAGTTGTACTGAGGAAGAAAATGACGTGGAAAAGCGCGTAGTTATACTGCGTTGCATTGCGCTCATCGTCACGAGGGTTCTTGGAGGGGCCATCATCTTCGTCATCACTGTCTGATTCATCAAGTGCGGAGGCAGGGAGCGAGCCCGATTCGACCGCAGCGCGTAGGGCAGCAGTGCGCATTTCGCGGCGCGACTCTGGCTGCTGGGTGACAAGACCATGCTCGTAGTCTTCTGTTCCGACGCGCGAGTACCCATTTCCATACGAGTTGCCTTGCGCACCAAGAGCCAAGCCATAGGTAGCGGCACGAGTGGTGGTATAGGCAACGGTAACGAATGTCACAATTGCCCCAATGATGATGGTCGCCTTACGGGTCCCACGGGCTCGGATCAAAGGATTGCATTGGTGGTCGTCAGGCTCCATTCCAACAGCAGACATAGTGAGGTAGGTGCAGTAGATGGCGACAATGGCAGACTGTGCAAGACCAGCACGGGGGTTAATGTTTTGGACTGCAGGGTGGATCGAAACGATAGAGGAGGTCAGTAACAGAACCAAGTTGATCTACGTTGGTCAGCACATGCACACATTTGACAAGACAGATACTGACCGTAATGGCGGCCTGATTCATGCCACAGCCGCTCTTGGCGAAATAGATGTACATAACAATGGTCATGGCGAACGAAGCCAAGTACATGAATAGGGCTGAGCCGACGAGCATTCCCGTCCATACTCGTGACTCAGTAACTTCAATCTTCTCTTGGCAGTACTCGGCCCAGTTGTGAGCCAGGTCAACGAGCAAAATCAAGCCAATGAGCAGGAAGAGACAGGCGCCCACCATGGCGATATAGTTGCCCCAGAAAATGAAGAAGGAGTTCGGAATAAAAAAGGTCAGCACGACCATGACGAGCCAGGCAATGATCTTGGGACCCCAGAAGCCGTTCTGAATGGGCGCGCGACCGTCTTTGGAGCTGCGGACACCGATGAGCATCATGGCCATGATGAGGTGAAAGAAGCCGAGAGCGAAGTTGATGCGCTGCACAGCGACATATCCATAGCACTGCTCGCCGTGGCACTTGATGTCGACGTAGTCCAGGGTGAGATGGGATAGTTTCTTCATAGCCCAGTCGGTGAGCATGATCCACGAAACGATGGAGTTTACGAGGAGGATAAGGGCGTATGCGATTCTAGTAGCTATGCTGTTCCCACACTTTCCGCCGCACGAACCGAAGACTGCGCTGCAGGTGGCAGCACCACAGCACGAGGCGGCAACACCCCAAAGCTGGACTTGTTGTTAGCAGCAGACGTGGAGGAGGATGGCTGTACGCACTGTGCCGACGCTCGGCAGGGCCATCATGGGAATAGAGAGCAGGGCGCCCATAGTTGCGATGGTGGTGGTAGGGTGATGTGTAGTTGTTTGCGGAGAGAAGTTCAAGGCGTGTGGAGTGTGGTGACGTTGGCGCATGCGCAACCTCTCGCGTAAAGCAAAGCGGCGACCACCAGCGAATACTACCTAGTCGGTGCATGCCGCTGTCTTCACTGGATAGACGTTGAGAAAGTAGATTTTCACACTTGAAACTATTTGAAAATCCCGTTCACTATTCTTCTCCTTCTGCTTGATGCTCTGTAGGTATATTTTCCAGTCATTACAGAGCTTTGGCACCGCTATAGATTACGAGGAAGGGTCCTCTTGGCGCTGCTTATCTCCGCCCCATGCGCATCGCTCAGCTTGACATTTGCGTGGCTACTATTCTTACGATAGACATTACTCCCTCATACGTTTGCGGATCTTCTCTTCATTCCTTTCCTCCTTCATTCCCCATGTTTCTATAACTTGTTGCCTCGTGTACCTTCAATCACTCGACCGCCCAATTTACCTTATCTGCGCAGCCCCCTAGGTCCCCACCATCCGGCCTTTCGCTCTTCTCATGATATTTCGGTGACGATCGTTGCTTCTTGCTCATCGTGAGCATCATGACCGTCGCCGAACAGCCGACGCACAGGAAGATGCGGGTTGTTTCCGTAGTCGCCGCAACCGCCATCTCCCTCGCCTGTGGAACCAACGTGAGTCGCATTAGCTGCAATCTGGATGGCGATAGGGACTGAGACATAACAGTATGCCTATTCGGCATGGGCCCCGCAGTTTGCCGAAAAATTGCAGCTATCTGCTACGCAAAGTAACATAATTGTATGCCGGTTGCGCTGCTACTAGGGAACGGAAACTTATCGTCGTATTAGGGAACAGCAGGGAACTTGGGCATGTACGCTGCGGGGATACCTGTAGGCATGATAACAGATCGGAAGAGTCCGCGTCTCGCTGGTTTTATCGGCATGATCTCTCTCTTCGTTGGTTACTACCCGATTCACCTTGGTATGTTGAGTTAAAGTGGACGAGAGACCTCTGTGTTGACTGAGTAAGCCTACGACGAGGGTGCTGGGTCCATGAGCGTTGCCCTAATCTCATTTTGCTCGTTTCTCAGTGGTGTTGGCAGTTGCGCCTCGTTTCAGGCTGCATTGAAGACGGCAACGCTCAACTGGCCCACCCACCGAGGCACCGCAACGGCATTTCCGCTCGCTGCATTCGGCTTGAGTGCCTTCTTTTATACTCTCATCGCGGGTATCGCCTTTCCCGGGAACACATCCAGCTTTCTCCTTTTGCTATCATTTGGAACCTCCCTGGTCGTGCTTTTCGCACTGCCATTCCTGCACGTTGTCGATCACAAGGCTGGCGCAGGCTACACTGTTGTGCCCACCAGTGAACGAAGCCGGCGAGACTCGAACTTACTGCACCGAACTCGATCCAATGGCAGCAAGGGCAGTAGTGCACACAGCCCCGAGTCCAGTAAGTTCAACTTTTCATGATTCACCCCACCCACCTCCCATTTTCCCATGCCAACCATACCATTCCAGACAACGACATGCAGGATGGCGATTCAGATGAGATCTCGTCGCTTATCTCCGATATGGGCAATGTGCCACTGGAAGAGGAGCATGCCACAGCCAGTAAAAAGTCCAGTCACTCACAGTATCCAGATATCACAGGAATAGCGTTGCTCTACAAGACAGAGTTTTGGCAACTATGGATACTTATGGGCTTGTTGACCGGAGTCGGGTTGATGACGATAAAGTTAGTATGGCACTCAGCGGCTGGTGTAAGAGTACTAACACGAACAGCAACATTGGCCATGATGTCCAGGCTCTCTGGAACCATTGGGACAGCAGTGCGGGAAAAGATCTGGTGGCCCACAGCCAGCTCTGGCACGTGTCTCTGATTTCAATCTGCTCTTTTCTTGGTCGCCTGCTATCGGGCATCGGATCCGATCTGATTGTCAAACGGTTGGGAATGTCTCGTTTCTGGTGTGTGGCAGCGTCTGGGGCGGTATTTTTGGTGGCTCAGGTTTGCGCGACCCGAATTGAGAATCCCCACCACCTCTGGGCCGTGTCCGGCCTGTGTGGACTGGCCTATGGGATCCTATTTGGCGTGTTCCCAGCCCTCGTCGTCGATGCGTTTGGGCCGAACGGATTCGCCGTCAATTGGGGCATCATGACCTTGGCATGTGTCGTAAGCGGAAACATCTACAATCTGTTCTACGGAGCTGTGTACGACTCGTACTCGGAGGTGCAGCCTGGCGGTGAGCGCAGTTGCGACGAGGGCCTGGTTTGCTACAAGGCGGCATACTATGTGACGCTCGTTTCCAGCGTCCTGGGTATCCTGGCGTGCTTCTGGGGCATCCGACACGAGCATGTGGCCAACAGAAAGGAGGGGCATGGCGAACACGGGGCATGAGGGAGGTGTCTTTCCATAGACGGAGCATGGCAATGTGGAACGCGTTGAATATAGAGATACACGGGACAAGACGGGTGGCTATGGGTTTTTTCATGTTGGGGCTAGGTCGCTTCTCTACACCGACGGTCTTCTAGAGGCTAATGGAACGATGTGCATAGGTCTACGGCCAAGTGGTAATGTGCCCAGTTTCCAATTCCCATCCGCACGGCGGCCGGCCATGGCGGAGGTTGCATGCCATGACTCGTGGGCTTAGCGACGGAATCCGACCCCGCCGTGGGCGGCGCCCCAACGCCGCGCATGGGCCCGCGGGTGGCGGTCACACTTACGACGACGGCTTGGACTCAACTTGGGCACTGCCCGCGACCGTGTGCCTTCTTATTCACCGGCCAAGGCTCCCAGCCTACGTCCCAGCACTCTCTTCCCCCTTCTGCCTCCGCGTCCTTTTAAAGCCCTCCTCACGCCCTGTACGCAGCACCACACCCACTCGTCCCCGCACCCAAAGCGTGCTCCACTGTCGCCGCCAGCATGCCTGCGCCACTAGCAAAAGGTAAGTCGAGCTCTTGTGTCCCCTGCCACTACGCATGCGCCCTTCTCCCTGAGCTTCTGCACTTCGTTGCCAACCTGCTTGCAGGACCCGGCGCCAGCTCTCGTTCGCCCTCTCGTTCTCCTTCCATTCATAGACCTGCCCCACACAGGCCTAACCACCCCTTCCAAACAGGCCTCATAATTGCCGCCTCGGTCATCGTCGCCGCAGGAATCGCCCTCTACGAGTCCCCCCAGGTCCGCCAATGGGTAGACCAGTCCCGTCGTAAGATCGCCGTCGCCCTGCACTCTCTCGGCGATGAGCTGCAGCCTCGTCGTCCGTCCGAATCCGAAGACGACTTTGAAGAGCGGAAGCGTAGGAGAGAAGAGCTTGTGAGGAAGAACCGGAATGATCTGATTCGACGGGCACGCGCCGAAGGCATTGCCGTGGATCTAGATGAGCTCGCGCGCATCGGCCGGGAAGACATCGAACTGGCCGAAAGGAGGCAGCGCCACAGGACAAGCGCAAGCCAGCGCAGTTTCGACGACCTGGTTGGCAGTGATGGTATGCTCAGGAAGGATCCTCCAAAGGCGCAGACGGCGACCGGTATCGAATCCTCTACCAACAATCTTCGACAGCGTAGCGTAGCCGGTTTCACTGCCGGTGCTGCGGCTGGAGCTACTGTGGCGAACCCCTTCTCTGACGATCAAGTTCTATTCGACCACGACAATGAAGAAGAAGAAGAAGCCACATCGCCCAAACCATTCATATATACTGAGCCTGCTACTCGCGAGAGCTCCGCAACCATCGGCGCCGACAACACGTCCTCTCCCACTGCCGACCAGCTTATCGACCTCACGCCCCAGTCTGTACCCCTGCAGCCCGAAGACTACCAAATGGCACCTATTCCGCAATTCGATAACGAAGATAATGCTACCCAGTCATTCTACTCGTTTACGTCGGCCGCATCGAACCCGCAATTCCTAGCCGGCGGCGACGAGGAACCCGAGATCATGTCTGCCGGTACTCTTACGCCTCGCTCCGACCGCTCTGCCTTCACAGGTGCGTCTGTGGTAGGCAGTCAAGCTGATGATATCGCCATTTTAAGCATGCAGAATGATACAGATCACGACGCACGGTCTGAAGTTTTCTCAGAAGGCGGCTTTACAGATGCCGGTTTCTCGGAGGCGGGATTTAGTGAAGTCGGCGAGAATAGGGGCATTCTGACACCGTCAAGTTGGACGGATGTTGGGAGTGATGATGAGAGTGAATGGGGTGGCCCCGCTCAAGGGGGTCATGTTACCCAGATCCACCAGTAATGTGCTGCTCATTTCTCATTTCGTTGCATACGGCGTTGGGCATGGATAGGATACCTCGGGCCTGGGTTTGGACGGGAACCAAACATGCGCATTTGGTTTGATGGGAATCGTGTCGTTTCATTTGCACACCTATACCATCATACTCTTCAATCCATTGATATATGAAAGGTTTAAATGCTAGTGTCAAATGTGACGCAAAATATTATTTGCTTTCTCAACCAGTGAACATATTCAGTGAAGAAGCGAGCCTGTGAGACCAGGAAGCAGGAATATACAGATGGGTATCACCACAGAGTACAATTCCAGGCCTTTACCCGCATCTCAGCAAATCGCCATCTATATTGTCTATACGTTTCCACGATTTTGGAACGGCATTCCCTGCCGAAGCTTCAAATTTGACACTGAAACTTTCGAACCGCTGACTATTTCATATCGCCACCCTGCTTCCTATCCCTTCCCTTTCTCTTCTACCTCACCCTCATATATATATCCTTATCCAATAAAAGGGCGTCTCGCTGGTTGCTGCACTTGCTCGCACACCACACGCACATGGGCGGGCAGATGCGTTTCTCCCATAGCTGGGGACAGGATCGTAGGTAAGGATTATTACTGTGGAGGGCGTCCGCATGCTGGTAGTGAGAGGAGTCGTCGGTGTGACAGCGACAAGGGCGGAAGAGTGTTTCGGTGTGGGATGGAGCGCAGGTATACACGTAGTGGAGAAGGAGGCACATTTCGATGTGTTGTGTGCACTGGTCGGTTCCGAAATGCTGCTTCGGAAGAAAAAAAA
>Ga0247757_10000303_pt1 | contig 41442 bp, 44 predicted proteins | sample UWRJL126311R4_FD_180929 | JGI IMG/M metagenome (GOLD analysis project Ga0247757, IMG submission 180929) | Plant litter microbial communities from Arlington Agricultural Research Station in Wisconsin, United States - UWRJ-L126-311R-4 | ecosystem: Environmental > Terrestrial > Plant litter >... | reverse complement strand
ATCTTCGAGAACATACTGAGCTTCGGCAATCATCTTCACATGTTCTCCGAGGAGATTGCCCGCTCAGGAGAGCAGCTGGGTAACACTCCTCAAGCATTTAGTCACCTGGCACTGGTGTCTGCTGCATTTAATTTGGACAAGACACTTGGGGGAAGGTAAGAGTGGAGCGTGTTTAGACGTGATCGCCCTTACAGTAGGGATGTGTAGTGTGTGGAACCAGTCATATGTAAAGAAACAGCCGCTCAGGCTGCCTTGCCCCTTTGACGAAATTATGTGAATGGGTTTCGGGAGTGTCTCGCTCTGATTAGCCAGAATGCTAGAATCTGCCGGAGGCGATGACTGGGGTGCGTCTAGACTACCGTCTCTTCTCTCTACCTCAACCTCTGGCGACAGTGAGCACCTCCCTCGCCCATGCCAGTTCCACGGCCAGCAGTGTTATGGAAGCAGAACGAAAGAAAATACGGATAGCGCCAAACGGGAGGAAAGTGTGTTGCAGGGCGCAAGGGACAGTTTGTGTGTCGCGGAGGAGGGATCCGTTCGGCGTTTTGACGCAAACCTCCCGCCTTCCGGATCGAGAGGGTAACGTCCAAATTGCCGCCCACAAGCCTTATGTCTAGCTGCCGCGGCGTGCATCTGGGGTCGCATCTGCTATGGAGGTGCAGGACTTGACGTCGGTTCGTGACCCCGGTCCACGTCCCCAGATCGCTCGCCCGTACGACAAGTGCAACCGTACCTGCAGATCGCCATGCGCTTTAGGTTATTTCCGCCGTTCGGGCATGGTCATGGCCTCCACCTCGACCTTCCAAAAACACGCGTCTCTACCACTGAGAACATGAAACATTACCCTACTTTTAAAATGCTACCTTTGCTTATTGTCCTATATAAACCTTTCGAAAGGGGGTCAATGGTGGTTGTCGGCCAGTGGAGCCGTTTTCATTCCTTTGGACCACCCATCACGCATTCCGCTGCTCAGCCCTAAACACTGTGGCCTGTTGTCTTCAAATACATTCGTTCATTGAAGCACTGTCATTCTTTTCAACCTTCATTCATTCCCCCACCTTCTTTTCCGCAAAATGGCTAAGTTAGCCTTCCTGCTGGCCTTGGCCCAGTGCACATTCGTTCAAAGTCTTCCTGCGGGCAACGCGCGCCGCGATGCAGAAGTTGCCCATAAGCGTGCAGTGACTATTTCGTCCGATATTTCAATAACCACAAGTTACACTTCAGTCGCTTCTACTTTGCAGTCGGCGAGTCTGACGGAGTCTCCATCGCTCACGGGTGTAAGCCAATGACCGGATCAACCAATTGTGTCTCTCTAACCAAACCAATCCCAGACCATCATAACTGGCCTTCCAGACCCTGGATTTACCCAGAACCCTCTGCCCTCGTCCGATATTCCTGAGCCCTCTCGTAGTCTTGCCCCAATCGATTCAACATTGAAACCCGGGCCGACGGCACCAATCAAGATTGTTGATGGAAACATATTCGTGCCCATGGCTACGGATTCACCTCCTCCACAAATCAAATCTCGTAACGACCACGCCGTAAAGAAGCTCAACATTGTTGATAAAGATGTTCCGATCGAAACGAACAAGTTTTATGCAAATTTCTTTTTGGGTGGCCAGAACTTCCCTGTCTGGACACACCCTTACTCCCTGGCATGGGCTAAAGGCACTGGGGATACTTGGGGAATATCAGTCAGCCACATCGAGCGAAGTCAGCTTGCCTGGGATTCCGCGACGCCGCCTCGATACTGGATTTCGCCCATCGGTATCCAGCACATCGTTCTATCGGCTGCCGAGTTGGGGCAGGACACCGTTCTTTCTACCGAGGAATTGACGGCTTTCTCGGCATATGTCAACCTGGCACCATCGGCCAGTTCTGCGCCTGTTATTTCCTTCCCTTGCGTCCAAGGCATGGGTTTCGTTACAGGTCTATACAACAAAGCAAAGCCGCAACTACAGTCAGGCGTATTCTTCCGTACGGTCAAGTACGTCGAGCAGTTGAACGGAATCACCTACAAATATCAAGTGCAACTCGAAGACGGTTCCCAGTGGCTGCTTTATGCTACACCAGTTGGATCGCTCGGCGCGCCTCCCTTCACCCTAATCAACAACAAACTCATCGAGGGGCCAGAAGGCTTCACTGGCTCTATTCAAATTGCCAAGAATCCATTAGAGGCGACGGGGGAGAAATTGTACGACTCTACTGCAGGCGCATTTGCCACGAATGCTACTATCTCCGCCACCGTGGAGGGCGAGCTCGGGAGCTACACACTTGACTGGGGTAAGAGCGGCGTTCAGAATCAGACGCTACTCATGTATGCCCTTCCCCATCACATAGAGTCTTTTGATGACGCCACCAAGGCTGCTTTGACCGACATGCAGCTCGTCACTACCACTAAAGGAACTGCTCAAGCCATCGTTGCCGATAGGATGACCATGGTTGAGCCAGATCTCCCAGCTAGCATCGGCTTTGCGCCTTGGGTCCCTAGTTCGAGCGGTGGCAACGGGGGCACTGAGAACACGGACCTTGATGAAAGTGTGCGTGTTCTGGTCAAGAGCGCAGGTGCACTGGAGCTTGGTCAAGATTTCGACAAACAGACACGTCTCGACAGCATGTACTACAGCGGCAAGGGACTTGCCAAATTCGCCGGAATCATTTACACCATGCAGACCATGGGCAAAGATACGGAGCTCGCGGCTGCCGGTCTCCTCAAACTCAAGGATGCTTTCAATGTCTTCGTCAACAACACGCAGCCCTTGCCTCTGGTGTACGATACCGTTTGGAAGGGAGTTGTATCATCCGGCACCTACAACACTGGCGACACTGGCCTTGATTTCGGCAATGCCCTGTACAACGACCATCACTTCCACTACGGCTACTTCGTCTACACGGCCGCCGTCATCGGGCACCTGGATCCAACCTGGCTAGACCAAGGTACTAATAAGGCTTGGGTTAACATGCTCGTCCGCGACTTCGCGAACCCCAGCTCGACGGATCCGTACTTCCCCTTCCAGCGCTCTTTCGACTGGTTCATGTGCCACTCGTGGGCCAAGGGCCTCTTCGACTCAGGCGACGGCAAAGACCAGGAATCCACCTCGGAAGACACCTTCGCCACGTACGCGCTCAAGATGTGGGGCCACACCTCGGGCGACGCTTACCTGGAAGCCCGCGCCGCCCTCCAGCTCGCGTGCCAGAAGCGCTCGCTGCGCAACTACTTCCTCCTCGCCTCGGACAACAAGGTCCAGCCCGCCGCTTTCCTCCCCAACAAAGTCACCGGCATCCTCTTCGAGAACAAGGTCGACCACACGACCTACTTCGGCGCCAACCCCGAGTACATCCAGGGCATCCACATGCTGCCGCTCAACCCGTCGTCGGCGTACACCCGCCCGCGCAAGTTCGTGCAGGAGGAGTGGGATGCGTACTTCAGCAACGGGCGCGCCGACAAGGTCGTCGGCGGGTGGAAAGGCGTCTTGTACGCGAATCTGGCCTTGGTCGATCCGTCGGCCGCCTTGCAGTACTTCTCGGACCCGAACTTCGACATGGGCACCCTGGATGGGGGCGCGAGTCGGACGTGGTATTTGGCGTATGCGGCGGCCATGGGCGGCGCGGGGACCACGGGGTCCGTCAACGGTACGGAGGGCGTGGGGGCGGCGGCCCAGACCAAGGCGGTTGCGGGGGGAGTGCAAGATGCGGGGGATGGGCCTGTCGACGAAGAGCCGGAAGAAGAAGAAGAAGGGTGGTCCGATGTAGAGAGCAGGGATTCGGAAGAGGACGATTGGTCGGGCTGGTCAGACGAAGGGGAGTGGGAGGAATGATGACGATGATGATGATGAGCTAGCTGTACGCAAGACTAGCCATGTAGGCTGTTGCTTTTTGATCCGCTGGACGTTGTTCTTTGTATCTATTTGATGGGTTGGCGCAGACGATGGCTGGTTGTCTACCGTTGGGGTTCAACATACTTTTCTTGTATCTAGTATTCGCAGCACGCAGGCAACTCTCGCTTTGATGGACACGATGTACAAGTACCGTATCTTGGATAGCGTCTAGAGTAGGGTATGCTTTTTGACTGATTACGCAATCTACAAGGTTTGTACGATACCGCCACCAGCTCTTTCTTTAATCTACTATACAGCGTTGCGATCTTTTAGTAACTTAGTGTTACTTAGTATTACTTAATAGCGTACTCTATAGGCGAATCATCATCCGTCATGGAGTTAGAATTGTACGATGGTATATCGTCCAAACTACTCAGCGCCAGAAGTGCGAGGACCACAAGCATGTGAATATTCTTATGAGCAGTTGCTTAGATATGCTAATAATACGATTCTTAGGACGGCTGGTTCCTCCTCCACATCCTGAAGGCATTATAGACAGTTTTAGGAGTAGGGATTTAGCAATATTGCTAGGATTTGTTGGGGTCGCTGGGATTGGGTGGATAGAGTGATACGGGAAATTTAGGACACTCTTTTGATCTTACGTAGATACTAGTTTTACTCCTTCGACACCAGATACTAAGCTAATTACCAACGTACATATTCCCCGCACTTTAGCGAATCAATGCCACCCACAATTTGATTGTGGACCCTCAATCAGCTCTCCAATAGCCCATATCTTTACAAATCGAGGCATTCGGGCCTGGTTTTCAGCTGGCCACAGTAACAACCCCCGCAAGTCCAATGCCACTATTACCAAACTGGGTTAGCCGATTCAGATAGCGACCTCAGTTCTCGAGGCTTACGCTAGCGAGGTAGAGCGCCAGTGTCCTAAATACGAATGTGGTTCCACTTTCCTCTCCCCTTGAAGCAGCACAATAGCTGAAGCAGCAGGGCCAGACCACTAATGCATAACCTAAATACACCCACGTAGCGATATCCGCAAACTCGATTGAAAGTGGGCGCATATACAGTGCCTCCCATTTGCGAGCCACTCAAGCACATTGTTCACTGATTCGTTGTAACCCAATAGGGCTTAAGTATCGTTCCAGGCCCAAATCCCTTAGATTTTTTGTGGCAGATTCGATAGCAGTGCACAGCGCCCTCACCGCTACTAGAATGGACGATAAATAGAGGCCTCTGTTTCTCCTCTCGTTCATTGTCTTCTTACATTTCAGTCTACATCACCCAAACAGACTATTATTTTCAATACAATCCTGAATAATAATAAGATGGCATTCTTTGCCCCGAAATCGACATTAGCCAACAAGACCGCCGACAAGGCCGCCGACAAGACCGCCGACAAGACCGCCACCAAGATTGCGAGCCAGACCCCGAAAGCATCCGCTCAAAAAATCCAAGTACCATCTTACATGAAGAGAGGCGCTGTCTTCTACCATGCCACAAAAAATACGGACGCCGACAAAATCGTCGCCGAAGGTATAAATCCGAAAATACAAGGCAATGTTAATGCCCTGGGTCGTGGATTCTACACCGTTCAGGAACTCCGCAATGTTTGGCAATGGATGCATCCCGATGAAACTTCCTTAGAAAAGTTGGAAACCGACCAAGAGAGAAAGAAATATTTGTCAGAACAACACTCGGTCGTTATGATTGAGATCGTGACAGTTCCCACGGAGGTTTATAATGGGTGGAGTGAAGAAGCACAAGTGATTGTGGGTAGTGGCGACATCGTATGGACCGAGAGTGGAATTAAACTTGTCAAAGTCATCGGGCAAATTAATGGCAAAGTCATGCGTTCCAACCTGGACTTTCAAGCTTGGTATGAGGAACATTACAAAGTGAATAAGTAAGATGTCTGAATCACAGAGCTGGAAGGTTTAGGTAGTCTGAGTACTACAAAGACTAACTTTGTTATTAGCTACTACATATTAAAAAAGTAATCAAATCTAGTCTAGCGTAAAGAGAACTAACTATTGTATCTATAACACTATAGTATAATTCTGCCGTGAAGAGACAAACGATGCTAGCAGGTTATAGAATAATACTTGGGTAGTAATATTTAGTGTTGGGATATTTGCGGAGCATGCTCTTTGTAAATTTAGTTTATAGGAGATATTTATCTCCTTACGTTTACTATTAGACAGCCTCGTCGAGAAGGTCCTCCTGCACGATAGCCGTGGCACGGCTAAATCCGAGCTAGGAACGAAGCAAGGGAGGGAGCGGTGCGAGCCGCTCCAAATAACAAGGGGATAGGAAGAGTTTGGGGTCCGAGCTCGTGCATTTAGCATACTATTTAAATGACACTCCGCGTACACACCATTCAAATATTTGTAGTGTCGTGGGAATTAAAGTATTTATATTCATTATAAGCAAAGGATTCTAAAGAAAAGGTAGCATTAACGAACGAAAGGGGGTTAACGCACATATATAAAGATCAATGCAAACACCTCAGAGCCTCGGTTTGTCTAAGTACATTCTAAGTACATATTAATATTAGGGGTTTGTTTCAAACTACCCAAGTACATATACATATACGCGGGTCGGGTGGGGTGATTTACTAATACGCATACATGATCAACAGCCCCCCCCCCTTGTACTCCTCCTTAACGGGGCAATCAATCTATAACTATTTAAAGAACCATGGAGGGTGACCCCTATACACATGATATGCTGCATTTAATAGTAAAGACCTTGAGCTAATTTATCTACGCTGTTTTCGTTTCCCTTCCTTTTCTTTCTCAACTTTCGTACAGACGCGTTTGTGTGGATGCGGATGAAATCATCGCTTTATCTTGACTTATCTTTATCTCTCTATACTTATCACTTCACAACCAGTCTATCTATAACACTCAAATACTCAGCGAAAGAAGAAGAGAACCGCAACTATCAATCACGATGCCGTCCCAATGTCCAAGCTTAACCTCGCTCAGGCATACCATTCAAATGTGCCGCGAGTTTGAAGGTGAAGCGGCCTACGAATGCTTAGCTTCGTCTCTAGGTGAAGGAGGTGAAAGGGGAGAAAGTGAACGTACGCTGAAAGAAGTCCTGATCCGTTCGCTTGGTGTTCACTTCATTTCTCTCGCATCATATAGGCATTTGATGAGCTTGCAGGGCGTCACATTGGCTTCTTATCGACGAGGGATATGTCTGCCTGTTCTCATGCTCGTGGTGTTTTTTTCTGGTACCAGAGATTGCGGTTGTGCAGTTCAGGTCTGGAGTTTGGCGAGTGATAATGCAATGGTTCTGGAAGAATCGCCAACCAAATTCTTCTTGGTATCGTGTTGCAGCAAGCTTAGGCAATTATTCTTTTGAATCAATCAGTGGTATTTCAATCCTTGTCCACACACTCAATCTGGACAAAGTGCGTTTCGAAAGGAAAAAGTACGATTACGCAATCTACGAGGCTTGTACGATACCGCCACCAGCTCTTTCTTAAGATTGATATCTTCTATCTCGGGCTACCATTTGTCCTCTTCTTTACTATCACTATAAAGCGTAGTTACAATGATACCTATCGTTGTCTCATCGATTGTTGGTTTGCAAATCAAGTGCTGGTGATAATCTTTTTACGCCTTTTTGTTAGTCTGCAAAGCGTGCTTTGCATGGTTCTCACTTTTGATTTTATGATACTCCTAAGCTGACTCAAGAAAACACCATAGATACCTATTTATAGCGTCCTAAATATAAGTCTCGGAGCTACTACAGTAAGGCTGGCCCCAGTATGGCCCCTTAGCTATCGCGTTCGGAAGCATGCATGTCTCATCCCTTGGCTTATTGGCTGACGTTTTAAATCAATAAACCCTCTTATCTAGTCTGACTAGTGATGCTTAGCTGATCTGCTAATATAAATATCTGGATATGTTCCTCGCGCGGGGTAAGTTGCAATATCGGATCTCAGCCTTATCACTTTGAGCCGACAAGATGACCCAACCCAAGTCGTTCCTCTTTAACGCACTTGCAACTATCATCACGGATGCGAGTCATCGGGGCTATATGGCTCTCGGTGTCATCGCCTCTTTACCAGTCGTCGTGGGAGTTCCTACACCAGTACCTGGGTATCCACATTTAGATTCTCCAGACCCAAACTACTATGACTTCACTCTGGAGTCGTCCACTAATCCCACAGTTCTCGCCGATTCGATATACTTCGGTCCTGGCAATTTGCAATTGCAACAATGGGCGGCCCGTGCACAAAAGATACGCCATAATACCAATCAAGCATACTGTGCAGGCAACTTGTCCATGGCATTAGAAGGAGCCGGTGCAGCATATCAAGCGAGTGCAAGCGGCTCGACGACTCTACTAACATTACTTCCTACTGTGGGAGCACTTGTAGGACCCCCAGCAAAAGAGCTTTGGGTATTGTACAAGCTTGTTCCACTAGCTGGTTTCTTATCCAGTGTTCTTGCACTTGGTGGTAGCATCGTACCCAATCAAGTCAGCGAATATGCTAGTCTGGAAGACTTCTCTTACAACGGTATGCTGAGTGCAAATGCCATCGATGGAATGATGAAGCGCAGGCCCAGCGGGAGAACATGGTCAGATCAGTCAGATGTGGACCCACAACAGGTCGCTAACCACTTCGCGGACCAAGTCTATGCCAGGGCGATGGATTCGAGAGGTTCAGCAAAGACGTGGAAGGTAGCATTAGGTATTTTTGGGCTTGTGGCATGCATACTCCTAATTTGTTCCGCTTGTGCTATCCTTTCGTATGTTAGTATCGTGGTATGGTGGTGCAGAGTAAGTTAATTTCAATTGTATGGTGCCCACAACTGACTTGAACCAGGCGGATGGTTGGGCATTCACATGGTACAGCATCACTATCTTTTCATCCGTTCTTGAGAACTACGCCAATGCACCCTTCGCCAAAGAGTGGGTCATGCGCATTTCTCGCGCACCACAGTTGCGCATCGCCTCAGACGCACCATGGGTCATCGCGCCCGACCAGTCCACCATTGAGTCATCCTCTGAGCCATTATACGACCCAGGCGCAAGTAAGACTCACGTGAATAGCTCGCTGTTGATGGACTACACGCCGAACCGCTTCGTCATAGACAGCCTCAAGAAAGGCTACAATACCGAAGGTCGTGTGATGATGGATCGCAATGCTCCCTGGTCTGCCTCCAAAGACGCATTCTACGTCATCATCAGTCGCGAGGGCGTGCGTAAAGGTCGTACAGTACTACGCCTTTTTTCAAAATTGGTGTCTGTGACCGTATATATTGTGTCCACTGCACTCTTCGCTTGCTCTACCCTATTGCATCTCCAACCAGCCATTCTCGTTATGGCGCTTGTACTTTGCGCCGCTATCTTCGGGCGAGTTATAGCGATGTGGATTTCCTCCGTCATCATGCAAGATCGACCTGTGTTGCATCGCATTGTTCGGACGAACAAAGAGGCGAACATCTTCGTTGAGGCCGTGTTGAGGAAAGAAGGCATTGTGTGTGAAGTCCTGGGGCATGTTGTAATCAATGGAAGATGTGTCAAAATGCGTGGGAGGTTTGAATGGAGTGCAGTCCTCGGCATTTTGGCTAGGCCGTTTAATGTGAGTCGTATCAGTATAGTGTCATCGGCATGAGTGTGTAGGAGACTGGGCATAGTTTTACCGAATATCAGTGTCGTAAAAAAATAGTAAATAATTAGACGGCAAGTCGGCATTGGGAAATAGACGCACCTATTTTAGTAATTCGCTGAGCCTAGAGTAGTAACCTTCGATCAACGTTCAGCATAAACTTCAACGTCCATTTCCGTCCTACTTCTTACCGATTACTCTACTCACTCCATCCCATACATTGCTCCTTTGCTGCACCGCTCCTTCCTTATACGGACATCCCTCCTATTTGATTATACATCGTACATTAAATCAAACGGCACTAATCCATTCCACGTCAAATATGTATCTAACGCCGTCCAAAATCCTCCATGACTGGCTTGGCAATTTAGGGGAACTTATTCGTTTGACCATGGTTTCGCCGGACAGGCGATTGTTGATAGAAAAATCGACGCAGCATATCGATGACCAACAGAGCAATGATGTCAATGATAGATCGGATTTGTCGAAACGCATCCCGTCGGTGGAACGGATGCATAGCTTGGATGAGGAGCGGAATGAGAATGGTCAGGACATTGTGGATGAGGATGAAAGCTCAAGCTCATACGATACTAATTCTAACTCTGGTTCTGGTTCTGGTTCTGATTCTGATCCTGAGTCTGAGTCCGATGCTCCGCCTACCAAAAATCACAAACATGTACAAGTTCAGACACGTCAGAAGTGGTTGCCATCAGAGGACGCGCGCTTGTCAGCATACAAGAAGAAGATGGATATGAGTTGGAAGGATATATGTGACCGCTTCCCTGGTCGCACTGAAGCATCAACAAAATAACACTGGCATAAATTAAGTAAGTGTAATGCCTCAAGTTGGAGCTTCATACCTATTCATAATAGACTTTTTTTTCATGAGCTATGATCGTCTCTCTTGATTGATGTGATGCTTGGCAAAAGTAGAAGCAGCATCACAGGATTGGAACATGCGCGGTTGATTCGGATAGGCAAGACCTTTTGACGTCTGGCGCGTAAGTGGAGGTCTGTACTCTATTTTCTGTGACACTAGAAAGGAAAGGAAAAACGAAGGAACCGTTTTGTATATGCAGACTCAGTACATGACCTTTACTCCTCGCTCTTCTCTGTCTCAAGAAAAGCCTTTAATACCTCCGAAGCCGACTCAAACTCCCCGTACCAACATTTCTTGACAATGGACCCAAAGAGTACATCTCCCGTGTCAGGGAACACATTGCGCATAAATAAGCTCTCCACCTCCTCATCTGTCTTCTCATCATACGGTTTCTTGCCTGTGCTAATCTCGTAGATCAAGCTTCCGATAGCAAAGATCTCGGTTTCGATGGAAATTGGCATTCTCCCAGAAGCATGGAACTTCTCATAGCAAGTCTCCGGACGAACCAAGTTCTTCTTGTCACCGATCTTGGAACCGGCAAAGTCGCAGAGGAGGAGTGATAAATCGTTTGAGACAAGAAAATTTCGAGTGCTGACATCGGCTTGGATGACGCCCTTCCCATGGATGAAAATGAAGGTTGTCAAAGCGCTCTTGATCCAATAAAACCTCAGTGCGCATCTCATGTCTTCATCCAACTTGGTCAGGAATTGCCGCAGATTTCCGTTCTTCATGTATGGGAATACGATGCCGAGATCGGTGATGCTCAAGTAAGGAAGAAGTCCCTCGTGGTTGCCGAGATGTTGATAGATCTCCTTCTCGCGCTCCAAGAATTCCCTTGACTCTCTCTCAAAGCCTTCGTATTCGGCTTTGCCGTTGTCAGTGCAGCCGTCGAGGTGCCAGGCTTCCGGCGTTTTCATTACTGTCTTCTTATCGCCTGAGATCCAAAGCATACTGCCGTTTCCCTGCTCGTCCACCATGTTACAATATTCTTGAGATGGTCTCTTATGAACGGGCTGCCTGAACTTGCGGGACAGAGCGGCATCACGGGCTGCGTAGTCGGTCATTGTGGGTCTTGCGGGGGTCCTGTTTTGGCATGAATACTGGTTCGCTCTACGCATTCCAACCTACCTTTGGGATAGACTTATAGGTAATTAACGTGTTAGAGAATGTGGTCTTCTACTGGATTGCTGGTTAAGGCTGGATTGGAAGGGAGAGGACGAAGCTAATGAAGACAAACGCTGTGGGACGGACACCTTATACATTCCTCCCTGAAACAGGGATAAGCGTGAGATGCTTCCAATCGTTGATGTGGAGCATGTGATAGCCCGACCCAGCCCCCGAACCGCATTTGAGCAAGAGTTGGATAGTCAGACACTCTCGTCGGCCACCTACTATATCAGACCGGATCAATTGTGATGCTGTGGAGGTTTTTTAGACCCCTTAAGTTGTAGGGCAGACCCCGCGCTAGTGGGAAAGCTAGACCTGGTTAGGCCCAACTAGTCTGCGTTTGTATTACTAGTGCTATCCTGGACCAAAGATGGATATATGGTGAAAATGGTGGTATCTGCTTGTTATGAGCTTGTTGGGCTGTTTCTTGCCTGAGCCGGGCGCTAAGATTATGCTTCCGATTGGCTAACTCGGTAGCAAGACTGCATGGAAATAGTCGAACTCTATATAGTACTCTCGCGATGGTGTATAGAAAGTGCCCATATGTCAAAGAGTGTTTACCGAAGTTATGCAACGCTGATTCAACGAACTGCTCAAGCATCTTTGTCGTACATGACTCTAAGGTCCCGTCACTTCAACTAAGCAGAACACACCATGCGGGTTTGCAAACGATCACGTAATTCTCGATCGAGTCTCAAAGTGCCAATATTTGCAAAAAAATTCTTGTGCTGGCTTCAAACAATCCAAACCTCTATGTCTTCACCATAGCTTCTTATGTGAGGCTTGCTACGACTTCTCGAGCAGTACCAAACTTTCCAGTCCAGCAGCCACTGATAGTTCGACCGAATTTCAACCCGTCCACATCTGGGAACTCCCCTCGAGTAAACCGGGCCGTTACTTCATCATCCGATAAATTATTATATGGCTCAAAACCCATCATTATGTAATACATAACGGATCCTAACGCAAAAAGGTCGGACTTTGTATTTGGTGTGGAGAGTGGATCTCGTGGAAGAAAGAAACGTGTGCTCTCCATAGCCTTTCCGTCTAGCTCACCAAACAGGGAGCCCGCAAAGTCGCAAAGCCGAAGGTTATACTTGTCATCAACAAGAAGGTTATTGGGCTGAAGGTCGCAGTGAATAACGCCTTGTGAGTGTATGAATTCAACGCTCTCTGCTGCTTGTTTTGCCCATCTCTCGCGTTGCAGGACAGGGATGGTTTCGAAACCTATCTCGGAAAAGTAGCGGCGAAGGTCACCATTGATTTCAAATCGAAATATGAGACCATGCTCTTGTCGACCACAGTACCTAACGAGCCTTTCATGGTCTCCCAGCGCTAGAAGGATTTGGTGCTCAATGTCTAGACACTTTACCGCCCAGTAGTCGTCTCTGTCGAAGACATATTTGAGGATCGTTCCATCCAGGAGTAGACCTAATCTTGCTGTATTACCACCAGATAAGACTTTCAAAACACCAGGAGGATGCCACGGTTCGAGGTACCTCACACTCGACTGCGGACAAGATGGATCGATGTGGAAATTTCCGTCCATCGGCACAGCCGTTCCGTCAGAGAAAGTGACCAGAGCATTTAGCATGACGAATATCAGGTGGGCAAGAGTAGCATTAACTTAAGCCCTCGTAGTAATAGTAAGTTAATTTGACTTTGTAGAGCTGAGCTTCGTGAGAAGGTCTCTGTCAGATATAACAGGCTATTCAGCGACGAGGTACCCGCTTGCCAAGAGGATCCATTAGTCATCCATTCCAGCGCCCCTGACCAAACACAACCCTGTCTTAAATCGGCAGCTTGCCATTCTCTCCTCCGACCGGTCAAACAATAAAGTTTCGTTAATATCTCTTGCATGTATTCACTAAGCTCTTTTGTATAAATTAGCCTAAATCGCGCTATGCAGAAACTGTGCCTCATACTCGCATTGATCTATAGCAACCAACGATTCGAATAGTGCTCAAGATTCTTGATGTAGCGCCAAGCGTTGCGTTAGTACGCGACGCAAGCAACTAACATGTAAGAACCATTTTAACGCTGTCAATTCACTGCAGCCTGATATGTAAGTTATTAAATAATCTCAACAAAAGTGATATAAGATCAAGACTTTGTCCTAAAGTTCTAGGTAGATAAGAAATCTCACCTCCTACTTCTGTTGGATAAACTGCTCGAAGTCCTTTTAAAATCATCTCATTCAACGTCGCTAATTGACGACACCGTGAACATGTGCGAGCGTCACGTCAATACTATCGTCTATACGTGTGGTCATAGTAAGATCACTTACTCAATCGAACGAAGCGGCGGGTGTGATGGAAAGTGTGCCACTATTACAGATAAGCATATGGGATCCACTAAGGCCCGCAGACCTTGTGATGATTGTCTTGCATGAAAAAAGCTATGAATGTGAGTTTTGAGGCTTTCTGGATTGTTTTTTAAGCTTTTAATTGCTGGCAGGTTCTTCAGAGCATAAAGCAAAGCCACCAAATTATTGACAGGAATGGCCACTCACTTAGGACGGATTTCCTTATTATCGTTACTGAAATAAGCTATATGAAGTAGATCCATTCAATACAACTCAGCCATTCAGTTTGTCTCATGTTACGGCCTCCCTATAAGTGACTGTTTGCCAACTCCCATATGCACAGTTCGAATGATCATGGCGAGCGTGCTCCTACTCAGCTAAGCTTCGAGCAGAGGCACGAGCCTGAGAAGTCAACAGCCGAAAACGTAGGCCCTTTGTGGCGGCCATGCAGAACCCATAGTGGCCATAATGAGATTTTCGATTACCCTAGTCTTCTAAAGGAGCTACAATTCCTAGATGTGGCCTTGATCTTGGTTCCCAAATCTGGGGCATATCTATGCATGTGAAGTTGATTCATCCTAACCCATACCGGAATTGGTCATGATGACTGCCCTCAGGCCCTCGACGGCTGCATCCCTATTCGATCGCGGGACTAGTTTTGCAAGCCAGGCACTCCGTCGATCGAGCTTGTCAATTCCATTTCATGAACCACACAATCGGTTCTACACCCACAACTGGAAGGCGTGGCGGTAGAACATATGGTGTCAGAAATACCGTCAACAGTAGCATGGTTCAAAAGTAGTCAACCCCAAGTATTCAAACATAATGCTAAGTGCGATCAGGGAAAACATCTCCGCAGATTTAGCGTCCAGCATCGTCCAAATTCGTCCGTCGGTCCTTTGTCGTCCTTCAGGTGATGCATGAGCTCCATCATTAGCGCAATGAAAATTCACTGAGGGCCGACTCATTCATACTAAATTGCGAAGGTCTAGTAGAGCAACAGACCAATGTACGTAATCCTTGAGGTTGTTCCTTCGTAGTACCTTTACAGGAAGGGAAAAGCTGTCACTACAGGTAGCGGCGCCGCGACGTTTCTCCACGAGGTCGTGCGACGGTATATTCAAGCCATGGACGCAGAAACGACTTAAACCTACCATGGTGGCCGAGCAAAGAAGAAAATATCGCCAAATCGCAACTCACTGCTAGAAATAATTCCTAGTGCACATAAGACGTGTGAGAATCGACATTTCTGGCAAGGGGGCCCAGCAATCAGATTGAAGCTACCATCTAAGAAGGCGAAGCAAATGTGACAGGCCGTAAATACAAGCCGCAGTAGGTGGAAGAAATATTGTATTAGAGAGGTCAGGTTAAAACGGCAGCGACAGTGTAAATATGAAACAATAAATACCTTGTGGTTTATTCGTTTACTAGACATTATTGCAGTCTGATAACTTTCTACCGGGCTTTGATGTTGCACTATTGAAGATCACTGCTACCGCATGCCCATAAGAGGACGAAGACGGGCTATTTGTCGCAATATCATTCACAGTAAGATGCCATCACGGCTCGTGCTCGAGACACCAGCGTCCCCGCTTTCTACAACACCTCCATCTTGTCAATCCATCAAGATCCGGGGAGTCTCCGAGGTCCAATTCGTCCTCCGTTACTGACTCACATATTGCTTCGATGTCTTCGCAATCTTCGTGGCCAAATTTTGCGGCTTTCCAGTCTTGTATTGTGCGGGCCAGTGCCATATGACCATTCTTCCATGCCCTATAAATAGACCTTCTATAATTCTTATTCTTTCTGCCCTGTACATTTGCACCAGCCTCTAGGAGATATTTTACCATATTTAGCCTGCCCCATTCTGAAGCCCCCTCGATTGCTGAACGTCCATCGAATGTAGCTGGTGGAGCATTAATATTTGCACCAGCTTTTATAAGTATATTCAGGATTTCAAAGTTGCTATTAATCGACGCGAATTGGAGTGCTGTAGCGCCTCTTTCAACATTAGGCTCTGCATTGACATTAACGCGTCGCTGGAGTAACTTTCTTACTATTTCGGTTGAATTTAAACGGGCGGCGGACTGCAGTGGAGTATGTACTTGTGGGGAGCTCCTTGGGGGATCCATACTGCCACCAGCTTGAGCGCCAGGGTCAGCACCGTGATTGAGAAGGATGTCCACGATTTCAGGGTTGCAGGAGTGTTCGCAGGCTCCCATATATTGCTGAACAGATGTGACACGATGATCTTTTGTTGATCCCAATCCAATAGTATCATCAATGTTTCTTACGTCGAGTCCGGCGTCCAGAATCATCTCCAGTGCAGCCAATTTACCTGACTCTAAAGCCATACGATAGGCGTCTAAGATCCCTGGGTTTTTGACCACGCGTTCTTTGTCTTTCAAAATGTTTCTGCAGGCGTCTAAAAGGAGCTTGAAAGTATCTGGATCGTAAGATAGAACTCCCTCTTTAAGCGCCGACATGCTTAGAGAACCTTCTAGCCCTTTAAGATTCATAGCTAATCGCAAATAAACATACGGATTTACTCCTACGTCTATAAGGAGCTTGAAGATATCTGGGTCATCAGGTAGGGCTCCCACTTCGGGCGCCGAAATGTCTTCGTCCATGCTTGGAGAATTTTCCAGCCCCCCGAGACTCGTAATTAATGGCGAATAATCATACGGATTTGCTCCTGCGTCTAAGAAAAACTTCATCATGCTTATTCGCTTAAACGTTGTGGCTGCTACCAGCCCGATTGCTCCATAGTTGCGCGGTAACGTCCCAAGTGATGCTTTGATATTTGATACTAGAGTCTCCACGACCTCTTGATCCCCTAGACACACACAGTGCCAGAGAATCTTTGGCTCTATCGGAGCCATTTTCGTCAATATGTCACCATCGAACAAGGTTTCAGTAAAACTCCATCCGAACTTTCCTACACATCTCACGAGACAGGTCTGGGTGGCCCAGTAATTGATGTCAATTCTTTTCAAGACCCAGTCAACTAGATTGCGGTTTCCTCCATCAATTGCAGCTCGTAAGGGATTCCATTTGTTGACTTCTAAGGCGACTTTTGGATCACCGTTGGGTAAGGGAACCCCAATTTCCGTCAATCGAATAACAGCGCTCTGGTTTCCCTTTGCGAGAGCTAGATACAAATGTGATGACAAAGGACCCAGCACCGCGTTGACATCAGCGCCAGCTTTAATGAGCATTTCGATTAAATCACAATCTCCAGATGAGGCAGCAATCTGGATCGGGGGAATATCTCGGAATTGATGTGGACTGGCGCCATTGTGAAGCAGAAGACTTACAAGATGCTTATGTCCTTGCTCCAAGGCAATGCAAAGTGCATTTTGTCCACATATCGTTCCAGGGAAGTCGTATTCTCGGCAATTATAATGATCTCTCCAGGGCCTTTCGTATCCACACCCAAAAGCAATTCCGTTGATATCGACCTCCAAATCTAAGAGATATTGTATGACTGGCATATCTGCATGCTCACAGGCGGCAGCTAGCGCACTACCGTGCCCTCTCTCATCCGTCATTGTGATATCCACACCCCAGTCCTGGAGCTGCACAAGCAGAGCCTCTGTCTTGTGCATCGCAGCAGCCTCATATAGTAGCCAAGGTACTGATCTTATTTCATATAGAAGCTGGGGGTTGCGGCCCATAAGGAATTCAATAATGTCGTGATCACCGGCCAACACTGCTATGCGAAGAGTCTCTATGTTGACTTTAGGACATAAAAACGTGGAGCTTGGTCTGGGTATGAGCAAGTCTTCAATTATCCGAATATTACTTTCTTCAACCGCACAGTCTAATGGCGATATCTGGCTGTGGGCATTATAAGGAATGGGACCGGTAGCACTTACACCGTGATCGAGCAAGTACGTGACGATGTCTTCTTGATGGCTCCGAATAGCGAATATGAGAGTGACGTCGCTCTCAAGGAAAAGCCTTTTGATTTTAATGCCTGCTTTAAGGACCTTCAGTAATGGTAGGTTACCGGAATGTAGCGCAGGCCATATGAGTTTTTCAGAAAAAGCTTCTACCATGAAAAGTTTCTGATCAAGCAATCTTTTAAGAAACGAAAGGTGGTGTTCGTCCTTCATAAGACCCACTATGGTTTCAGCCATTCCAGCAGAATCTTCTATGTTATTTGCGATTAGATGTATAGCCAGTTTGATAAACTCGAGTTGCGCGCTCCTTGAAGACAAAACCAGCATGTTATCTACTTCGATATCTGGTTTATTGTCGCGAGTTGGAGGTAAATATTTGCCCGGATTTGCTAGTACGTCGGGTATTGACATGTCAAAGTGCAGGACAGGGGCCATTGCAATGTCGTCGATCCATTCTTGTAAGGTGGATGTTCGATTGCCCCATATAGATTGGGACCGGCGATACAATGAATGACGTTGAATAGGCTGACGAACAGGAACGAGCATAGGTATACTATTAATCTCCAGCATCCGTATGAAATCCATAAATTGGTACCAAGGCGTATGGCTAGCCCATTCGAGAAACGCGTACTCGGATATAGGTACCAAGTCGGACTCAGGATAGTGTAATGTAGGTGAAAGTACCCGAGTCATTTCTGGCGAGCGTGGCGGAGTGTAAATCTGGATGTGGGGGCGTGGGCCATCATTGTCTAGTCATCTGGTTAACTCGCTATGTGCTAATACTGCGTCGGATATACCTACCTATTACGAGGCGCCGAAAAGGCGTAAAATCGATTTCATACCTGGACATCTCCTTCTTTAGTCTTTTGGTTGAAATCGTGGTCCCTCGGATGTTGACCCGGGATTCGCGGTTCTCGGCCTTTCTCTTCTTAACATGTTTGGATACAAAAAGCCAATCTTCTTTTGCTATATTTTTGCTGAAACCCCATCTCTTAAAAGCAGCCTGGTACTGAGCTCTCCTGTGCGGATATTAGTTATAGTCATATCGTATGCTTGGGGAGTAAGGCTCTTCGACATACGTGCGTGTGAAACCGTGTAGTAGCGTCATCAACTCTATCACGTCGGATATTTTACGGTCTTTTGTGATAAATAATCTGTGTATTTCATCCTTGTGGTTCTCCCACTCATCCTTTTCGACATGCCTTCCAGTCATGTTGTACCGCAAAGGTCTGACTGGTAAAGTACAGATGAAGGGCGGACTCTGGAGCGTAGTGGAGGGAATTGAGGGAGTCTTGATATTGGTAAAAAAATCTGGTTCAACTGCATAGCATTTCTTGCGGAGGGTCGTTATAATATATGTTCATCCTAGGCCGACCGGTGAACCTGATATGGCTGCAGCTAGCTACGTTAGCTGGCATTCGCACCACGAGGTGATTGGCAGATGCCAGAAGATTTTGACGGGGGTGTCTCTTCCTCGTTGGCTGGTGCCAAAAGCTGTGTAGGTGTGCTCTCTCTGCCCATTGGCTGCCTCGCTATGTGCCGAGCCTGCCGTAGAAAACAAGACGTTGAATATGGAATTGACATGCAACACGACGTACCCCCGCCGCCTATTTTGAGTACCACTGCTCGACACAGGGTTATCAAACCAGACATTACTAAAGCTCTTAAAGTTACTCTCCACTCGACGTAAATTAGCGCAAAACAAGATATGAAGGAGCTTAATCCAAAGGAAGCACGTAAACTAAGCACGACAAATGCACGTCATTACCTTTCGTAGATACTCTACTGGGAAAAACGGACACTAAACCAGACTTACATATCTTCTGTTTCTTCCATCCTTGACTCTCTTTCTATCGTACATCCAGCGATCTCATCTCTTAAGCCTCCGACACTACTTGGCCCTTCCACTCCTGGTTCTCTGCGGTAACCCTCCCCTCCTTATCGCGGACTAGTAGATCTCGCAGCATCCTCCACTCGGCTGGGGTCTCCTTGTGCAGCGCCCCGACCCTACCCCACCAACTCAGCGCCTCCCTTTTACTCTCTAGATTAGTAGGCGCAAGCCCAGGCGCCAAGTTCGCGATATTGAACATAACGGCGCGGACCTTGAAAGTGACCACCCTGATGAGCAGCAGCATCACGATGCCGAAAGCCTAGACGTTGCCGGCAAGACCGCACGAGGAAGAGAAGAGGAGGTCTGGAGGGACGAAGGGCGCGACCCTATAGTAATTGGGGGCATTGTTCTGCACCTCATACTGGGTGGAAATAGAGGTCAGGCTGAGACCGCCATAGAGCATGGTGATGCTGAGGTCGAGATGGTTGTAGGTGACAAGGGGGACGACGTTCTCGTAGCAGACGAGCTAGGGAGCGTCGACTTTAGTGCTCCAGCTACGGAAGTTAGGCAAGCTGTCCAGGTGGCGCGGCTTGTTGACGACGAACATGGTCGTTCTGAGCGTAAACCTGGTGATGATGCAAGAGTTATTATTTCGTATTACTGAGTAATATTAAGTAATTACCTAAAACCCAACACTATACTATACACACATAGCAAGTGCTACAGCATACACACCCCACTCTAACGGGAAAACCGTCCGGACGCACGCTCTACGAATTGCGTAATCATCAGCTGCGCCCCTAGATCTGAGTCAGCCACGCCATCTCGCATAGACGCGGGGGGGCGAAACCCCAGAGTCTCAGGAACGTAAGCCGGACTGGACCCAACGCATGACACGCAACGGAAACTGCATCTTTTTTACCTCGTTCACCTTTTTTCCATTACGCATTAAACTACTAGTGATTATGCACATCCGCATGTTCAACTTAAACTAACAATGCCGGATCCTTTCCCCCTTCGGAATCCTCGTTCATTGTCGTCTGTTTTCCATGTCCTCCCCCCATCATGATACACCAACCCACAACCCTTGAATATCACCACCAGGCGCATGCAAGGGACTTGGACTGCAGCTGGTGGTGCGAAGCGAACGTACTAGTACAACGGTACTTTTGGTAATCACCGGAAGCGACCGACGGGGTATCAGGAAAAATCAAACTTTCAAAACCCAGTGATGCCGCAGTGGAAAAAAAGAATACCACGGGTCAAAAAATACAGGCCGGAGCTACGGGCTTTATCCACCGATGCTCTCTTTCTATGCCAATGTGAAGAATCCCAATCAATGTGTTGCTGCGCTGGAAATGCTCAAAACTCCATGTTCATGCATAAGTCGTAATAGACCGCCACCGCGAGGTGATGAGAATGTGATATTAGGGATGCGAAGCGAATAGGGTTGAAGGACTATCGTAAGGGCTCGATATCGGATCCGACGGTGTCGCCGTCCCAGAGGCTCTGGGCGTCGTCGACGGGAGAGCGTGCACCAGCAGAGGGGCTCCTACCGCCGGTGGAGTAGGAAGAAGATGAACCGCTTGCCCAATCGTCCGAATCTGACAAGGGATGAAATTCTTCATAGATGTCGAGCATGTTGAAGCCGGCATCTTGGGGATCACCCATCTCCACGTAGTCGTAGTCCCAACGGAACTCCTTCTCGGACTGCACGCGTGGCAGGAACTTGGCACGTGCCCAGAAGTAGGCAATACCGGCCACTGGGATTGGTCAGCGAATGGAACGATTTCTAAAGCAGGAAAGCTTACGTAGACTGCCAGCTACGAGATCCACCGCATAGTGGTGGGAGAAGTACATGGTGGACCACCACAGCCACATGGTGTAGAAGACGTATACCGGAAATAGCTTCGGGAACAAATGTCCCATGAACAGAGTTTCCAAAGTTGCCCAACCAGAATGGAGCGATGGGAAAGCACCGAAGACCATGGGAGAAGCATGGAAGCCTGAGGTGTAGAGATCAACGCCAAAGAGTGCATCGATTGCCTTCAAGCCCGCCGCATCACCAGGAACGGAGTAGTTGGCAGGAGCCAATCCGTACGTGTTTTCATACCATGGTGGCGAGCAGGGGAAAATGATCTGGATGACAACAGCAGTGATGTTCATGTATCCAAAAGCACGTGCCCAGGTGGGAAGGGTGCCAGGGGGACCCCAGATGAACATGCAACCGCTGACAATGACAGGCGATACGTAGTGGATGACGCCATATGGAATCCAAGCTAGAATATCCAAAACGGTGTGCTTGTGGGCCGACAGAATATTGCTCAGATTCGCACCGTACAAGATGTTCTCGAGCGCAGGGAGCACGCGCACCCAGATAGCGGGCCGATAGTCGCTAGGGATGTATCTTGGAGGTGTTAGAATGGGTAGAAAGAGCTCCTGAGGAGTATAGACCTACTTGCAGCTAGAGAATAGAAGTAGCCATGTAAGAGCGGGCAGGAATGGCAGCAGGAATTGGCGAGAAATAGGCAGCACCAAACCACCCATGAGCAGGGCGGCGGCAAAGGTCTTGGCGAAGGGGCCCGGTGCCTCGCTCACGGAGAGCGAGAAGATGGCAACAATGGCCAGGATGAGGTACTGGCCATCGTATATGGACCACGGGTGGGTGCGCAGCGAGCGCAGGGTGTCGGCGGGGGAGAAGGACGTCTCGAGCGAGGCGACCGACGACGTGACGGACTGGCGACTGCGGATGCGCGAGCGCGTGGCTCTCCATTTCCTGCGGACGCGGTGCGGAATGAAGCTGGGCAGCGCCGACAGGCCCGGGACCTTTGCCTGCGAGAACATCTGGGTCGAGTCGTCCAGGAAGGCGAGGTAGCTCTTGGTGGGCATATCGGCGGCGAGCGGCGGGGACAAAGCGCACACGCGACCGGCCTGTGGGGGAGGAGGTGCTGCTGTTGGGCCTTGTGGCGGGCGACGACGTGCGGAGAGTGCAGAGGGACGAGGGCAGCAGTCCTGAGACGGTGTCGGGGGGTAGAAGAAGGATGATGCGGAAGACGGCGGAATATCAATGGGGAGGCTTGTCAGGCAGGCCGGGGTCCGTCAAATTAGACTTCGCACAGGCCGCCAGGAGATTTGGGGGAAGATGAGACGCAGCGGCTAACCGAGCACGGCCAGCAGCAGCCTCTCGCACACCAGGGCCAGGGCACACGATACACGGCCAGCGAGCAGCGCTACTGGTCCAGCAGCTTCAAAGCCCGCCGGAGCAGCCGCCCCAACACGACGCGATACCGCGTGATGTCGTCCGTGGCAGCCCCAGACCGACCCCGATGGCTCGCTTCCCGACGTGCTCTTGAGCGTGCATCGCATGACATCAGGGACGGTGAGCCGTACAGCTGCTGCTACGCCCAGGCTAGCCCACAACGCCCCAAGGCGGCCTCGCAGAACCCAAGGGCTGGCTGTTGCTGACTGGCTGACCTGCTGACTGACTTGCTGAGGCTCGCTCGCTCTCGCTCGGATCGGCTCAAAGCCGCGTCCGAACGGCCGCTATGCCCGCTTCGTCTCGTCCAGCCGCCAGGCTGTGCCTTGGCATCACCCACCCCCGGTCCGAAAAACGCGTCTTGGAAAAAACATAATTTCACATCGCCGCGTTGCCGTCGTGACGGCAGACGGTGCTACGTGTTGCTCGTCTTCTATCTGCTTCCGGCCCACAGGAGCTCATCGACACGGTACCACCCTCACGAGCCCATCTCCCCACCAAGCTGCCTTGGTACGACAGGCGCTGGACTACGGCGTGTCCATCAAGCTCTCCACGTAGTCGTCGAGCTCGATGATCCTGAACTGTTCGCCCCACTTGGCGCGGAACTTTTTGTTCTTGTATCCACCGCTGGTCTGCTGTTTCCAGCTAACCAGCTCGACCTTCCATCCCTTCTTCAGTGCCCGCTCAGCTTGGGCTAGGAACCCATCCGAGTGCTCGGCTGTGTTGCCATCGCCCGTTGCGAGCACCATGGTCGTGGGCACGTCGGTATCAATGATGCTTTGACACCTACACAATTCATCATTAGCGCCGTCCTTGTCTATCCCATGTAGCCTTGATGTACTCACATCTTCAGATGAAGAATCTCGTCGACTCCTTGCTCAACCCATTTCGGGGCCGATGGAGTCGCCGGTGTGGTTACGCTCGTATCCGAGTCGCTACCACTACCATTGTCAATACGTCGCTGAGTTGCCTTGTGCCATCCCATCCTCTCTACATCCTTGAAGAATTTCTTCCTCTCGGACTCCTCTCGCCGAATGCACACCCTATCAACATGCATCAGCACTCGTTTGGAATCGCCACACAGACTGCACTCACTGTTCTATGACGTTGTTCTCGTAGCCAACCGCCTTGGACGTCTCGGCCATTTTGGTGACGTGTGGCAACGGCGCTGCCTCTCGGTGAGAGCTGGCATAGATCCGCTTGCCCATAGGCCGACGCCGCTCCATGATCAACGCGAGGCTGTCAAATGACAGCTCAAATTGCTGCATGTTCCTTCTTCGGAGAATGTCCTTGAATCCAATCATGATGTTCGACGCATCAACAAAACAATGAATGCCCTCGGTGCCCGTCTTACCGTTGCACAGTTGCATGGGAGAAACAAGCCACCTCTGGTCTTCTGGAAAGTTAGTCATCAACTGGTTATGTAGATGAATATATCGCTCTACTTGGGGTCTGACAATGAGCCCTCTCGGAGCTTGGCTTGGGGTAAAAGGGGGCATCTCTTGACGAGGTGTCCGAGGTGTTCGCGGTGCCTGCGCTCGCTGAATCGTGACAGGCTGTACCGTTCGTGGAATGAGACCATAGGGCGTGGCCTGAGGCCTCTGGTAGGAGCCTCGTTTTCCGACTCCATGTCCGTGAAGAGAATGGGCTGATGGCTGCTGGGGTGGTGCAAGCGCCTCCAAGGCAGTACCTTTGGCCACGGGAGTTGTTGGGGCCATTATTGGTACATACGGGACTTGAGCTGCACTGGGTACATCTGAAAAAACACTATGCTCAGCTTGCGGTAGAATGATTTGATCCGCGTGTGGGTTAGGCCGCTGTAAGATGGGTTTGGCTGGCGTTTGCCGGCCTCCACTCGTCCAGAGTTCCTCCTTTACCTGTTTTTGGGACTCCAACACAGCGGGGGTAGCCGGGCGAATCTTGAAGCCAATATTCGACTGAGTGCGCACCTGCTTACCCTCCTGCAGCGTGGTGTGTGTACGCGTCTCGGTAGCTTGAGCTTCTCCCTCCAAGGATGAGGTCAACAACGCCAGCTTGCGCAGCTTACGCGCAGCTTTCTTGCGAGCTTGCTTTTTCTGCTTACTGGTCAAACCATCAATCGCAATAGCTGTTGTGACAGACTCTCCCTCAACAAACGGAGGAGGTGCGAGAGCATCGTCGGAGCTACTCGGTTCATCGGACTCAAATTCAGTTAAATTAGGGGGCGGCACAAGCTCAGGCTCCGGGTATAGGCCGGGAGAGCATCCATGGTCTGTGAAAGCAGTAGAAGGAGGATCGGTTGGGTTGTCACATTGGTCTGCGATACCCAGTTCATCAAACAATCGCTTGAAATCACCAAGATTGGAGCCATGTGTACGGGTGACTCCTCTAGCTCTGCCGGTGTCTACGTCTGCTTCGGAAGCAGAAGGAGGCGCTGGCGAAGCAATGTCTAAATCGGAATCTAACAAATGCAGAACGGCTTCGAAGCTCCAACCAGTGTCGAAAGGTCGTGAAGGCATTGGAGGTGGCAATTCGGGAGCAATACCAGGAAGGTAGTATTTGGGGTTCGCAGGATATAGAATGAATACTAGGTCGAAAGAGATGCTACAAGTGCCCGTTAGCTAGAAGCAAAGAGCATTGGATCCAGAGGCCTACTAGAAAGGTCGAGCAGTAGCTTCAGTCTCTCCCGCATGATCGAGAGTGGGAACCTAACGAGAAAGGAGCGCCTTTGAACAGTCAGAGAAAAACCGCCAAAGAAGACACAAGAAACGCAGATCGGAACGAGCTCAGAACATGATAATGGGAGTTTGTCGGAGAGCGAGGTGTTGTTGTGTAGGTAGACAGGCAATGCGGGTGGCGGCGGGGACACATCAGCCGCGTGGTCCGTGCAACTGGCGATGAATCACCAGCACGCACGCCATCATGGCCACGTGCAGCCAACGAATGACACCCACCTATCGGTCCTACCATTCTGGACCCCGCCTACCTAGATAGCTGGCTGGAACCCTTGCGCCATGACAGCCCCTCATGTAGCCCTGCCCATCATCGTCCCGAGTCCATGTCTGCAGATTTCTGGGCCGGTTACCTTTCAGGTGCTGCCGGCATTCTCATAGGCAATCCGCTGGTGACGACGAACCAATCCCGCACACCGTAGCAATGGAAAAGCTGATTGCCCGTAGGATTTGGTCAAGACTCGACTGCAGGCAGGAACGCTTGTGCCACATCCCGAATCCGCTCAAGGTGCCACGACGGCTTCAGTAGGGTTTAGGCAGCATTTCGACCATGCAGGCACATTAGTCAAGGGTGCGCTATTCCATTGCCATTCCTTACTCGCATCGGATGGAGAGTTCGATGTCGTTGACAGCATGCTAGTACAGGCACCACAGCACCCCTCCTCGGCTATGGTGCTTTGAATGCTCTCCTCTTCGTAACCTATAATCGCGCCCTCGTAGCTCTCAACGACTCCCCCGTCCATCCAGCTTCGCTCGCTAAAGTCTGGTGTGCTGGTGCTGCTGGCGGACTCGCGACCTTTGTCGTCAGTGCTCCGACCGAACTCATAAAATGTCGAGCGCAAGTTTCAACAGACCAAGCCATCAGCTCATGGACGATAGCCAAAGACATATGGAGGCGTGACGGATTCCGTGGCCTATATTACGGAGGCGCCATCACCAGTGTGAGAGATGCGGTTGGTTACGGATTTTAGTAAGTATCATCACGGAGAGCAAGGGTCGTTATTTATATGTCCAGTTTCTGGAGCTATGAATGGAGTAAGCAAGCCATCATCTCCGCTGATGATTCCGAGACGCAGACAGCCATGAAAGTTCTCCTTTGTGGTGGCCTCGCTGGCATAGTGACATGGGCGTCTATATTCCCGCTTGATGTTATCAAGACTCGCGTACAAACACAAACAAACCATGTGCAGAGGCTTGGACAAGGCGAAACATACGCGCTATTGGGCCAACAAAAGCACCGGAAGAATCTGAGTACATTAGAAGTTGCCCGGGAAGCGTATGAGACAGGTGGAGCGCGTATCTTCTTTCGCGGATTAGGCATCTGCAGTGTACGCGCCTTTGTCGTCAATGCAGTTCAATGGGCCGTGTATGAGTGGATGATGCGCCTCTTAAGGCGAGTTTGATGTTCATTCGCCGGAATGAGGCAATAGAGTAGACCCTAGCAAACGTTTAGATACTTTTCCGAGACCAAGACCCACGATGATTCCAAGATGCACACAATGAAAAGAAATCATCCTTCTGTCGAATACACACCCAGGTTCACACATTCTCTCTCAATCTAGAGTACAGTAAGAAATTTTTACCACCCCATTTCCGATATTATTCCTGTGCCGAACCTAATCCCATACCATCCGCTTTGAATGGTCCCCCTCTTATGGGGATTGTTACTCATAATGAAACCATCTTCCCAATAACTGCTCACTGTCGTAAGCAAGAGGCCAGTACGCTGAGTAGACCGACCGACCGACCGACCTCTAGCATAGATGAAGAAATAGCTCGGGTCTTCTCCCTCTACATGATCTGATCCTGGGTCAAACCACCAGTAGCCTCAGTGCCTTCCATAGCATCGCCATTGCTCTGGTTAGAATAGCGGACGTAAGTCAAGCCGAGAGGTCTGCCACCGTACTGATAGCCAGTGAACTTCTCTGTTCTGGGTTAGCTAGCGAGGACTCTGTGGCTCAAGGGAAGACATACGAATGGCAGTTTCAGCATCAGTGCCCTTCTCGAATTCAACAACGCCAGTTCCGCGAGAGCGACCATTCGGCTCATACTGGATCTCCGCACGCTTAACAGCGCCAATTGTGGTGAATAACTCTACCAAGTCTTCGTTGCTGGTGGACCATGGCAAGTTGCGGACGTAGATGATGTTACTGGGTTCGCCTCCGGAGGTAGCAAAGTCAGTAAATGGATTCGGTGGGTTTGAGGCAGCATCAGCGTTGTAACCGGCACCAGCAAAGCCAGCTCCTCCACCAAATCCTCCGCGACCAGCAAAGCCGCCTCCGTACCCACCTCGACCGCCAAAGCCACCGCGGCCGCCAAATCCACCTCGACCGCCAAAACCGCCGCCAAAACCACCACGGCCACCGTAGCCGCCAGGAGCGCCGGCAAAGCGATCCTCACGGACTTCGAGGTTGCGGCCTTGCCATTCATACCCGTTGAACTGGTTAATGGCATTGCGGGCGTCTTCAGGGGTATCGAAAGCGACAATGCCAGAACCCTTGGGGCGACCATCTGGAGCTAAGTGAACATCAGCGCGAATAACAGACCCGGTCAAAGCTGCCTGGCGGAAGAGGTCCTTCAGGTCCTGCCAACCGACATTGTAAGGCAGCTGTAAGAAAGGTTAGTGCGTTCATCCAAGATGGTTGGGTACTTACGTTGGCAACATAAACCTGACGCGCACCGCCAGCCTGCTGCTGCTGCTGGAAACCAGCCTGGTGACCACCGAATTGTTGACCGCCGTATCCGGGACCACCGAAGTTTCCACGGGAGGAACTCGGGTTGCTAAAACGAGGTTCGGCCTCTCGGTCTTCGCGAACGTATACGAGGCGACCCATCAGGTTCTGGTTACTGAGTTGCGCCACGGCGTTTTGCGCCTGCTCACGAGAAGCATACTCCACGATGCCACAGCCCTGCCACCCATCAACCATCGGTCCAACTATTAACCTTTTGTATCATTTTATCATTACCTTTGACATTCCATTCGGAAGAAGAAGCACATCTGCGAACAAGACTTCACCGGCTGCGATGGCTGTTAGCGAGCGTGCCTTGCAGTAGGGGCGCAGCGTAGACATACCTTGCCTCATGAAGTCCTTGAGGTGATGCCACTTGACATCATAAGAAAGGTTACCAACGTAGACACGACGGTCCTGCTGAGACGACTCGCGAATGCTTTGCATCATGTTGTCTTTGTTGCCCGAGTCGGGGGCGCGCGACTGTCCACCACGCTGCGAACCGTACGACTGATAACCACCCGAGCCCTGGCCTCCGCCACCGGGGGAGCGCGAGCGACGGTCGTTGCGGCGATAGTCCTCTCGACTGCGCGAGCGGCTGCGCGGAGAGTACGAGCGTCGAGAGCGACGTGGTGAGCGAGAGCGACGACGCGGAGAGCGGTCGCGACCTGAATCACGCTGATCGTAGCCGTCAGTTTCGTACGACATGGTGGTCAGTAGAGAAGAAGCAAGACAAGGTGAGGAAGAAGGTGATAGGGTGCGTGCGGAGGGGACGCGCGCGCGGGGGAGGGAAACGGAGACGAGGTGATTTGATGGAGTTGGTGCTGGGGGGTTGAGGCGCAGGTGAAGCGTGGAGCTCGTCGTAGGTCAAGGTCAAGCGCCCGGCGCCAGTGCTGGGCTGAAATGCTTGGCGAAGGCGCGCGCGGCGACAGGTCACGTGCGCTGGGGCGGACGGGGCTGGGGGAAATCGGTTGGGGCGGGCGCTGCTGCCTGGCCTGGCCTGGCCCTGAAGGTGCTCGCGCTCGCGCTCACCACGACGCGGGCGCAGCACAACGCAACCACGGCCCACGGCCGGCTGGTTGGCTTCGCGCGCAGCAGCAGCGCAGCAGCAGCAGGAGCAGCAGCGAGGGCAGCAACTGGAAAGGGCCGACTTACCACAGGAGGGCGGTACGAGTCTGCTCCGGCGTCTGGCAGGGCAGGTCAGCGAGCGCCAGGCAGGGTACGGCCAAGTGTGTGCAGAGTGCAGTGGGGGGTGAAGGTGAAGAGTGCAGGTGGTGAAGGAGAGGGAGGAGAGAGGGGAAGGACGGAGCCGGGGCGCCTACCCATTTCTTCGTTGAGCAACGACGACCGCGCGTGGAACAAGGGATGGTGGACTCCTGGGAGGTGTGCTTAGAGGGGCCGGACCTCGCCAGCTGAGCGGCGGACCCAATGGTCGACAATGCAAGAGCTGCAGAAGCAGATTGCCTTCTTTTGCCTTGCCCGCTGCGCCTGGCACCCGTCTGGAGCCTCGACTGAAGACGCGCCGGCGGAAGATGCGGCCGCTAGCCAATGCGAGCCTGCTGGCGAGGTGTGCAGGACCCGGCGGCGCGGTCGAGGGACGACGGCAAGGTTGCAGAGCAGTCGGGCTTCGGCGCGGGTTGCGGTTTAGAGAGGTGCGGTGGGCCCCGAGGCGTTGTGAGGGCAGGCAGGCTGGGGGAATGGAATGCTGGGGGGAATGCTGGGGAATGCTGATGCTGATGCTCATGCTGCTACTACATCTATTGCTACAATGTCTCCATCTCTGGACGTGGGCCAGGGCATTTGTGTGGGTGGGTGCTGGCTGTGCCGGCTGTGCGTTGGTTGCTACTTCCTCAGGGGAGATCAGATGGCGGCCGTGGTAGCCGTGGTGGCAGGCAGGAGGCACATCAGGAGGGCAGGAGCAGACGACGTTGCGGGCAGGAGCTCGCGCGAGCCTGGCGAGCCCTCACGAACCTCACGAACTGGTGCTCCCGCTCCCCACTCAGGATGCCGCTCCCGGCCTGAGCGCCGGGTGGAAGACTTGCCGCTTTCCCCTAGGGCTGGGGCTGTCTATTCTGCCCTACGCGGCCAGACGAACGTCCGACTGCCATCGTCAAACTCGTCAAACCCCATCGTCCACATGATCCACACGATCCACCCAACGCCGACACCATCACCGCTCAGCTTTCCTACTCCCTCTCCCACTGGCCTCGCATACAGCTCCCACGCACCGTACTGCATTCTCTGCCGCCCGCGCTCGTGCGCCTTTCCCCAGACCCTCGACGCCACCGCGCATTGGCTGTCGCCTTTAATGACTGACATTCCGCGCTGCATGCCCGATCACCAATTGCAGCCCCAGCACGAGCACACTCGGCCTCCTGCCTTCTCAGCAGACGGGCCTGCGAACTTTCCCGCCAGCCTGGGAACCTAATTGAACCGCTCCGACACTAGCGACCACGGCCAATCCCTTCCCCTAACACCATCCCCACTGCGCGTTGGCCGCCTGGCCATCTACCATTTGCTCGCGGTTCTCTCCAAGAACTCGCACCGACGCCCACAGACACGCTGCTCGATGGCCATGATGGCGTCGTCTACCCGCGTCGTTGCGCAAACTCCTGTCGCTGCACCCGTCACGCCACGCTCTTGGGGCACACCACTGAGCCACCGCCGATGTGAGCCGGCTGCGATATGGATATGCTCGGCCCGGTCGAGCTTTCCACATCCTGTCGTGAAGCAAGCATGATCCACCTGCTCTGTTGCACGCAGCGTAGCTCGCACTGCCTGCGATCGTGCCGCCATTTGCAGAATCGGAGCGGGGCATCGCGTTGCACAGCTTGTCCAAGTCTCTCCAATTCAGCCCGATTTGTGAAGCCTCCTACACCCTTGTCTACTAGCCCTGGTCTCGCCAGGAAAATGTACCTAAGTGGGTCCATATCCTCTGACCGATGAAACGACTGGCGCGTTCTCAGCGGCACAGGTGGGCATCGGAATCACCACCTCTGCCCAATGGCATTCCGGCCTGCTCAGTCACGACGCATCCGCAGTCGAGGTCCTCTCTTATGTGCATTGAACACATGCACGGAACGCTTCCATGGCCTTCCGCCCGCATGCTGGTGATTGTACTCGACCACCAAGCACCCGGCCTCAGGGGCTCCAGAACCCTTCAAGATTCAAACACTCGCCCATGAGCCTTTTCCATTTCCGCATCAATCCACACTGACTTTCTTGCTGACAGCCCCACGAGGCAGTAAGCCCGTGTTTAATCGGAACCCCTAGGTCGCCATGTCAGCTCTTGCCGTGTTGCGGTCTAAAAAGCTACACCGCTTCTCTTGAGTCCCGAAGCACCAGTTTCAAGACGTGGTACTGTGACTAGTCCCTAGCTCTTCACTCGGGACTGCCTTGGCTGAGTGACCCCGGCCCGGAAAGCCTGACCGCTATCAATGGCAGTATCTCGTATGTGCCTATTACCTGATCGGACTGACGCCTCTGGTCTGGTCATAATCAACCTCGGAGTAGGCAACGAGATCTCAGCGGAACTACAGTCGTTGCTCTTCTAATTGCCCTTGCCGGTCCTCTGAGTGATACTTTACTTCAGCATACGAGGCTTTCTTCGCAAAGTTTTCGAGCTCATGACAAATAGATGGGCAGAGCCTGGCCTAGGGGCTTTGCAGAGGGCTGTGCTGTTCGTAGCGCAAGGCTGGGTGCGATTGCAGCCGTTGCAGTACCCAAGCTAGGCTCTTCTTTGGGTGAATCTGCTCTTGGGGAAACAAAATAGTCGGTATACATGTAATTCCCTTTGAGAATCCTCACAAGGGGTTTTGTAACCGAATAGCGGGGGGAATTAAAGCTAGTGATTGCCCTTGTCTGGTGTGTTCCTTCCCGACTTTTGCTTTCCGCGAGAGATTTTGTTCGTATAACCATGATCAACTATCCTATCCACGCTGCTACAGATAGCTAGTCACTTTTACCTGTTCGCGTATTGTAACCACGATCTAGAGTAGTAATTAGAGTAGTAATTTTAATTCTAAAAGCCGGGCTCTCAGAATCTACCGAAGTGGAAGCCGATACTTATAATCATTCATCAAGCGTTCCAACAGTTGGTAACTAAAGAAAGGAACTATGCAATAGTAATGGTATCTAACGTCGACTGTTACCCGTTTCGCAAAATGCCAGTTTCGCTTACGTTACGTATTCCGCGTCCAGCTTTCCATTGTCCATCCAAAGTAGGTGCTAAGTCGTGGCTCTGAAAAAGCCAGGTGGGATGCAGTCTTGTGTGTTTTCTTTTCTAGATAGATACTGAGATTGATGAGTACCACCGCAGACTTGCTTTCACTAGTGCCTGTATCCTTGCACTCAAACTTCCCTTGTATTGCAGCGGACGCTTCGGGAGCCGGAGCAGCGACCAGTGGCTTACAAAAAAACGCCTAGTCGTCAACCCGGTCATCTACCTTGACCGGTATTCGTTCAGACCCTGCGCGAAGAAAGTCTCCGGCTCAGTTTCAACTAAACTCGTATCCTACGTAACACTTGAATATGCCCAACCTTTTCACGTGACCATCGCTTTCGCAAGCAGCTCCCGATGGATAAGTAGCCTACATAGGGTTAGCCGCATTTACAACATAACGCTATTTGTTACTGTGGAGTCCTGCAGCTGAGACCACGCCATATGGTCATTTTTGATGCCAAAGACATCTACTCGACCACTGTTTCTCGTCCGAATACGACGCAAGCAGACAAGCGACAAACAACAAACAAGTGCGGACGTAAGCAAGGGCCCATCCGCACCATCCGTGCGGTGGCTTTGCTTTTAACAAGAACTTTCTCGGCATTTTGAAACACAGGGAGCCAGGCCCCGTATAAACGAGCCAACTCTCTCGGTACGAGATTCACTACCGACACTCTAACCAAATTGGCTCACCGTGGAGCAACAACGCTAGACAATTTGCAATTCTTCTTCGTACTTCTCTAACCAAGGCATACAACATGCAATACATCGTAATGGAATACCCTGGTCAGAGCAAACCGTTGTCCATGTATCTCTTTCAAGGGCTTTTAGACCGGGTATCCGGTACTGTAATGATTTCTCCTTACTCGCTAATGTTTGGTATGCCTGCACCTCTTCTACGCGACGCGTCATGTGCAGGCATCCATATAATGAACTTCGCAACCTACTCCCATTTAAGTTTAGATGGTAGAGACGAAAGAGGAAGCAGCCAAAAATTGCGCACTTCGTTTCGCTGTCATATAACATAGCGCGGATGATCCAATTGATCTCAGTGGCTGGCTCGTAGGAGCTATGCGACGCAAAATACCCGGTATGCCTCTCTATGCAGGGTTCGTCGTAAGTAATATACTACAAATGCAAATGCATATATAACAAGCCCATCACCGAGTGCAAGATGAACAGACTGAATATCTGGTTTACTGGTCTACTACACAATGAAGTCCACTACTTTCACCACAGCTTTCGTCCTTCTTGGGTCTGCTCTTGTTGAAGCACAGGGTTCGTTCAGTGACTGGCACCCAGCAGGGCCCGGAGATGGTATGTACCACGTATTTTCTTCCATCACTGGAACAAAAGCTAATACTTTGCAGTGAGAGGGCCATGCCCGATGCTCAATACACTCGCGAACCATAACTTCCTTCCGCATAGTGGCAAAGGATTTACCCTCGAGAAGACGCAGCATGCACTCAAAACTGCGTTGAACATCAACGAAACCCTTGGCCAATTCTTGTTCAACTTTGCAGTCACAACCAACCCTCAGCCCAACGCTACTGAGTTTTCCTTGGAGAACCTTGGGAGGCATAATGTACTGGAACACGATGCCAGCTTGACGTAAGTGCTTTCCTTCAAGCACGTTCACAGATGTCTCTTCTCTAGAACAATCCGAGGGCTTCCAAGTTCAACCCAGCTGACAAGCCGTAGTCGTGCCGACTACTACTGGCATCACGATTCGGTCACCTTCAATAAGACTGTCTACGAAGAGACACGCTCTTACTGGACAGGCCCCACCATCGACCTCAAGATGGCTGCGAATGCGCGCATGGCACGATATAAAACATCCAACGCCACCAACCCTGAGTTCTCGATGAGCGATCTAGGTGACGGATTCAGTGCTGGAGAATCCGTGGCCTATATCTATGTGATCGGCGATACGAAAACCGGCACGGTAAAGAGGCAGTTTGTGGAATATTTGTTCGGTAAGTTAGGGTGTAAAATACAAACTCCGTGCCAATACTGACGTGTCAAATAGAAAAGGAGCGGCTGCCCGTTGCTCTTGGGTGGAAGCGGGCGACGGTTCCTTTCACCCTCGAAGGCCTGCAGGATGGAATCGGCGCCATCATCAATGTAACAGATGCTACTCCGGCACAGGCGAGGAAGATGCGTGCTCGTCGGGGCTTCCACGCACCAGGGATTTTGGAGGCGTAGACCATTCCGTTGTTACCGCGGGTAAGCGCAAATCCTCCGGGATTCGACTAGTGTCCGTTCTAGACGCCGCCCTTCAGTCGTCACAATTAAATCAAATATTATTTCAAATTATCAAATAACCTTCCACAGACTAACTACACTGCGAGAAGGTAAAATCATAAATATATCGCCAAACATTTGAAGCCACGTTGGAATCATACGAGAGGCCCGTCTTTTCAAAATTACCTCGCCCCAAAACGGAAGTCTACCTCACATTCATGGTCTTACCTTCTTGCACTAGATCACATATTGCATGTTCTATACTCTGACGTTCGAAGGCTGCTAAGGCCGTTTTTTGTGTGGTCAAAGCTCTGCCACGATACCCACGTAGAATCACTCAGCAGCCGATGAGGTTATCCATGTTCAAGATCAACATCGAGTTTATGAAAAGGTTAGAGCAATGACGATGGGCCCCACAAGTGGAGTGTTCCCACTGACCTGCGCTCTAGGCTTACCGTGCTCGCTTTCTGCCCTCCTCTTCCCGTTTCCACATGGCACCGAAGCGGCTTGCCCCGTATCGGACCGTAGTTCTCGCCAAGATTTTAGCCTGGAAGAAATTGATTCTCCTGTGATATACCTCTTCTGCTCTCAGAACCATCTGCACGGATGATTGGACATGTCAACAACACTAAGGACCACAACGCTGACAATCAACGAGCACGGCATCCATCGAAGCTGTAAGCAATGTTACAATATGCATACTGGATGCAATGTAGCATATGCAACACGAGAAAAGCTACAATCTTGGACTCGAAATCTTGAAAAAGCTTGCATCAGTCTGACAAACTTGAGATGCTCCGAGTTTTCTCCTCGTCGCCATCCCGCTTCCGAACTAGGCTTTCTTCCGTAAGGGGCTAGACTGACAACTATCATCCGATGTTTCACGATAGCTGAACATGACTTCGAGACCCGAGCAAACTCCGTATGGGACTTTCTCTAATGTTAGATTTTGGGGTCATTGGGCTCAAAGATAAGGGAGGGGCTCGTACGAGCTGAAGAAGTTCCCCATATATAATGAACGGGCGCTGTTATAAAGGCAGACGTGTTCAGGTGACAAGTCCATTAAATATATACTGAATAAGTTGACTCTCCGCATCGTTGATTTCCATTAGAACCTACTACCTGTCCAATTCCAATTGTCAAATTATTTCAGTCTGGGTCCCCATAAACGTCCCAATCACTGAGTACCTTTTAATATTTCAGTGTACCCATTGGGATCTTACATTACCCTTTTGGATTTCCTGAATCAGCCCTTTTCTAGATATGGCGGACCGTGCCATGGATTACGCAAATCCTCATAGTGGGGATTCAGCCTCAGAAGTCACCCGCGTCGAAGAAGAGCCGAAACCCATCTATCGTTCGATAACCGCCACCGGCCAGCCGACTCTCGATGGCGCAGATGTCGTCAACCTGCCTATTCGAACGCTTTCTAACGACGCTGCTCTCGAGGAATATACCACCGAAACCATCAGTGGGCAAATGCTCCGCGAGGTCCGTTCCAACGTCACTGGTAACATTGAACGTTACGAACTTGTAACATGGAAAATCAATGATCCCGAGAACCCGAAGAACTGGTCAAAAGGCTACAAATGGTGGTGTACCATGTGTGTTGCCTTTACCTGCTTCGTGGTGGCATTCAACAGCGCGGTTATCACAGCAGATATCGAAGGCGTTTCGGAGACATTCCACGTCAGCGAGGAAGTTTCATTACTGACGATCACTCTGTTCGTTGTCGGATTTGGAGTTGGCCCAATGGCATTTGCACCGTTGAGTGAAATTGTAGGACGGAGGGTCATTTATGGGAGTACTCTATTCTTGGCTGTCCTTTTTACCATACCCGGAGCGGTTGCGAAGAACATCGGAACACTACTGGTTACACGAGCAATCGCCGGGATAGCGTTTTCAGCGCCTATGACTCTAGTGGGTGGTACGCTGGCGGATTTGTGGAAGAACGAAGAGCGCGGTGTTCCCATGGCTGCATTTAGTGCTGCACCATTCATCGGTCCGGCAATCGGGCCCCTTGCAGGTGGATTCCTTGCTGATGCCTGCGGCTGGAGATGGCTGTACTGGATCCAGCTGATTCTGTCGGGAATTGCATGGGCGCTGATCACGAGCACGGTGCCTGAAACCTATACACCGACGCTTTTGGCAAAGAGGGCGAAAGAGCTCAGGAAAGAAACAGGCGATGACAAATACGTTACTGAAGAAGATCTTTCTAAACTGCCATTGACTCAGCGGCTTCGAACTTTCCTGCTGCGTCCATTCCAGTTGCTTTTCCGGGAACCCATCGTTTTCTTCATTTCAGTGTATATGTCAGTCCTCTACGGCTTACTTTACCAATTCTTCGTTGCGTAAGTAGTTCAGCGTTTCAAGACTTGCACGTTTTACTAACATTCTTAGATACCCAATCATTTACCAGAAAGGAAAAGGGTACAGTGCTGGAACCACCGGTCTCATGTTCATTCCGATCGCGATCGGTGTAGTGCTAAGCGCTCTCTGCGCTCCACTAGTCAACAAGCACTACCTTACGTTAGTCGCAAAACACAACGGCAAGCCACCAGCAGAGGCACGATTGATTCCAATGATGATCAGTTGCTGGTTTATCCCCATTGGGCTTTTCATCTTTGCCTGGACTTCTTACACGAACATGCACTGGATCGGCCCGGCCATCGGTGGATTTCCAGTAGGCTTCGGATTCATCTTCCTGTATAATTCAGCCAACAACTACCTGGTGGATTCCTACCAGCACCAAGCCGCTTCTGCACTGGCAGCTAAAACGTTTCTGCGGTCGTTCTGGGGCGCGGGTGTTGTTTTGTTCACCAATCAAATGTACAATAAGCTTGGAGACCAGTGGGCCAGTACTTTACTCGCATTCATTGGTCTCGCTTGCTGTGGTATTCCTTTCGTTTTTTACTATAAAGGTGCTTCTATTAGGAAACGCTCGCAATATGCATACAGTCCGGATGAGGAGAACGAAGGAGTGGTGAAGAAGGTGGTGGAGTGAACAGAATCGTAAGCTACAAGGAGAATGTACACTGTACACTAGATCTCTAAATAACAACCTCTTATGTTCATATACGTCGTCAGAATTCCGCGCGCCCTTTTGGCTATTTTTATGGATAAATGACGGTGAACTATTCTAATGATAGACGGAGCACGGTAACGAGCATAAGTAATGCAATGTGAGTCTTGTGTCCCAAGAGTTTCGACGCATTAAGCACGTATGCCAAGCCAGAGTCATATGATACCAAGGACAGACCCCTGCTGCCGACGCCCCACCCGATCTTCCCGACGTCCAAGCGGCGCGCCAGTCGCTGCCCGTTGACCTCAACTCTGCCTGCCTTCAATGGTCCCCACGCTGCTGACATGGAGGACGGCGACCCGAAGCATCACCACCACCAGCAGTCGCATGCACCGGCAGGCTACGGGCAGGATGTGCCGGCACGCTCCGACATAGATGAAATTCTGCGGCGAAAGCGCAAGGCGCGCGAATATAAGGCAAGAACCTCTCATGCACTTTCAGACGATTTGGATGGTCTGAACGGCTTTCGCAATATAGTCTCTAACATCGCGTGAAGGCCTGCTATCCGTGCCGCCAGCGCAAGGTCAAATGTGACCAGTCAGTGCCATGCAAAACATGCGTCGTGCGCGAGCATCCCGAGCTATGCACCTACCATCCTCCAAGCGAAAGTCACCCTCCCGCGAAGCGCATCAGCATGGGAGTTGGCCAGAATGGACACGACTTCTCAAATGGCATGGTGCACATCCATGGAGGCACTGTCACGCTTCCTCGAGAGGTTCGAGCGACCCGGCATGTGGGAGTACGCTAATGGCTGACGGCTGATCATCTTAGGACTGGGAACGTATTTGTGCAAAACTGCAAGCGGCAGAGAAGTCTTTGGCGGATCTGAAAAATTCGGTGGCGAGCGTGTCTGAAGTGTCGCCCAATGCGCCTTCTAGCGGATATTCACCTGCTACCGCCGGAAATACACCGCTTGCTGCCTCTGCTCCCATCGACAGCGAAACAAGTCATGTGAGGACGCAGGGCATTCATACCTACAATGACTTCACTGGGCAAACCATCCATGTCGGTCCGAGCTCAGTACCAGCGCTGGTCATGGCACTAGGTAAGGGAGATAACCAATTCCCGGGCATACAGGATGTCCTAGGCAAGAAAAGCATGCTACCCATCTTTGGGTTGGACAATGAGACCGCTACATATCCTTTCGTTGATCTTTGGGGCCTTCCTCATGGCTCCATTTCCCGCGCGACCGAGCTTGCGAACGCCCTCCCGAATGACACTGAATGCCTGGCTTTCTTCCGAAGCTTTCGAGAAACAGCACATGTTGTTTATCCGGCTGTTGCCGATATTGAGGCTGTAGAATCGGATCTGCTACTCTTTTTGATCAACAGAGCAAGTGCCCAGGGTAATAATGGCATTACAGACCAACAGATCTACGGCAAGGATTTTCATTGGATTGGCCTGGTCTTTGCAATTTTGGCTTCAGGCTGCCAGTGCTCTACTCTTGGTAGGAAGGAGCGGGAATTGACTTCACAAGTGTACATTTGCTGCAGCTTCGAGTGCCTTCGCTTCACCAATTTTTTGTCCCATGCAACCTTGGACAATATTCAAACTCTTCTCATTCTAGGAAACGTCATCTCAAACAACATGAATGCCGGCGTCTCTTGGAGCCTGATGGGTCTCACTGTCCGTCTCTCTCAGACGCTCGGCTTGCACCGAAGGTGTCCCCCTTCAACGGCTTTACCGATTAAGGTTGCTCGAAGCAAAGTCTGGTGGGCACTGCTATGGCAGGATTCGTTGCTATCTATCTCTTATGACAGAGCTTCCTCCACCACTACTATCGATCATACGGTGCCCTTGAGCCAAACCACTGCACCTGGCACTAGAACCTACGTCGAGAGCATGTATCGTCTTTGCAAAGTAGGCTTAGACATTGTCCGAGAACGCCAACGCCCGCAAAACTCACATGATGCCCTAATGCGCATTACTGAGCATCGAAACGAACTTCAGGAGATTATGGTGGATGCTGCAGATTACCTTAAAGACTCACGAAGATGTCGTTCGATGCGAGATCAGCTGGAACATTGGGCACTTTACCTCCATATCTCTTACATTACCTCTGAGCTTTGCCGACCTGCAATTAGCCCTAGTACAGCAAATTTTGATCTGTCTAAGACATTGCGAAAAACCTGTATTGACAGCCTTACGAACACAGTCGAGGCTTTCCTTGGACTACAGAACATGACACCATATGCGACTCGCTCTTGGGCTGCGGTTCATCGATCCATTAGTTCTGCGCTCCTACTTGGCATTCTAGGAGAACACAACCGCAACGAAAGAGCTCGGTCTTTGCTAACCAACCTCGTTCAAGTTCTCGGAGACTTCACGTCTAATGTAGATCCAGCGGAGTTGTCTGCACCTATGACCCGGTCAGTGTCTGCACTTCAGCGATTACTCAGTATAACGTCCAACCACCGGAAAACCAGTGAAGCCGGCTCACAGTCCTCACCTTCTTTGACCACGTTTACTGCTGATGATATCAATGGTGCGCTTAACGGCGATGGATCCGCATTGAGCCAGTCACCCCTTCTTGGATTGGATCTGGAGTCCTCCCCTTACGCTTTGATGGAATCCATCGTCTGGGGCGCCCATAAGACCCCTTGAGGTACGACCTGTTTCTCGCATGACTGCATAGTTTCGATTCCGCAGAGCCCAAAACAACGAGATCACATAGTGTTTTCTATTACACCACGTGTGCTACAAGCTTTGGGAAGCACTTCTTCCTAAGAACTTGTATCAACACTAGATTCCGCCCCCCGGTATATGGACATGTTACTGCTGCTGTATACTTTGTGGTTCCTCTCCGTGATCGCGGATAATATTGGTGTCTCCGTTCCGGAAAAAGCGACTACGAATCCACACATATATCCCAAAGAGCATAATCGCTGTCACTACTGGAATTTGAGGCGTACAAGTGAGCGAAAAGAGCGAGGAAATATTTCTTGGCCTCCTCCCTATTATGGTGAACCTGGTGCGCTATTTATGTGGCAGCTAAGCTTCTTTGTTAGCTTTTTGTTTAGCGAATCCGGTCTCAGGCGTGAACTGGATTGCTGTGTAAGGTGGTGATAGGACCTTGTTACATGGATCATATTTGTATCTATGTGAGAATAAAAGATGTGCTTCATGGGGAGGAAGTAGGCTTATTTTGGACAGGAGTGTAGTCGAATGGAACTGCCGTTTGGGCTCCGTTTTCTAAACACGTTAAGAGCGCGTTCAAATCTTGAGCAGGTCAAGGGAGAAGCAAGACAGTATACAACAAAACCAACCAATATGTCGCCTCCGTGTACATTTGTCACAAGCTGTTCCATTGTTTGTGTCAACTAAACGAGGCATACAGTTCTGTTTGAGTAGTCGAGTAATGAATATGAATTCATTGTTTTTGATTTGTACGCGTAGATAAATCTTAAGACAACATTGTTTTCCCTAGCCGTCTCAAGGATCGGCAAGGCAAGTATCTCAGAGAATAAATATGGATAAATAATTGCTTCGAGGCCGATAGCTAAATGGTTCGATCTTCACCTTTACAATACAAGGTTCATTATACTTAGGTCATGTCAATGTCCTTTTAGGAAGTTGCTGTAGGCTACGCCTTGTATTTCTTTTTGGTCTCTGGATGCGGATTAGTCAGCAAGTTATCAC
>Ga0247757_10000302_pt1 | contig 41503 bp, 49 predicted proteins | sample UWRJL126311R4_FD_180929 | JGI IMG/M metagenome (GOLD analysis project Ga0247757, IMG submission 180929) | Plant litter microbial communities from Arlington Agricultural Research Station in Wisconsin, United States - UWRJ-L126-311R-4 | ecosystem: Environmental > Terrestrial > Plant litter >... | reverse complement strand
GGGTGCTAAGTATATAGAGTAACTAGGTGTCTAGGGTTATAGGAGGATTTAATGGATTTTTCATACATCAAAGGGACAAGCCTCGGATAAAATATAAGGCAAAATGTACGGACTTCTCTGGGTGGTTGCGCATTGAACTTGCACGGTTTTTGAACACCATTAGTACGAACGGACATCCACCGAAGGAGACACCGGAGCAAATAATAGGACTGGAGACTAAAGCGTGGAGAGATGGTTTAGTGAACAGCACTAGGTACCAAGAGTCTCTTAGTACATGCCTTGCTCTTAGACGCGGGCGGCGATTCATGATCACGGAGAAGGGACAAATAGGGCTCGTCCCATTCATTGGTAGTGCGGCCGGGAAGGAGGGCAAGCGGGGGTCGAGGATCGCTGTGCTATATGCTGCTGTGTGCCCATTGTTTTGGAAAATATCGAGGGGAAAGATGAAAATTTATTTAAAGTGGTCGGTGATTGTTATATTGAGGGTGCCATGCACGGTGAGGCAGTTACGGGGAGTAATAATGAAGGCGATAGATTTGTCTTAGTGTAGACCATGGTGATGTTAAGGCAAGAATTCTAGAGACTCTGGAGACTCCTGGTCCCAAGCCTGGTTCTCATAGTCTGTTGGACGGGCGAGAAAAACATTCAGAGGTCAGTTTGACTATGAGATGGAAACATTCATTGTTGGAGTTTCACGACTGGAAAAAAAAAAAAATCTCAAAAATAGTACTATTGTATAGTTAGGGAACTACTACTGAGGCATGACTACATTACAAGAAAACAGTTCCAGGCTTCATACACAAGCGGGATATGATACACATGTCAAACCACGAGTAGTGCCTTGGAGGAAAGATCCGTCAAGAACGCCTAGGGAAGTAAAGAAGACAGCATCTCACAGTGCCCGTATCAGAAGATAAGCTGCAGACCTACTGTCCTCCAACATTCAGGACCTTCTTAGCAGCCTGCCAGCCCGCGTCCCGCTCGGGGGTGTCCGTAGTACCAATGCACGAAGTCAGATATGCGACCCAACCTTGGTAGGATCCCGACGCGAGCCCTGTTTTCTGATCTTGAGAGCACTGAGTGGCCAAGAACCAAGCTGCGCTGCCGAAACTTTCATCGTCTCCGCTGACCAACTGCAGCACAGCTTCAACTCCTCCAGCGGCCTGCGCCTGGGACACAACGTCAGCGCCGAACAGGTCTGTCGCGTATTTTGCGTTGTACGCGGGACTTTGCATATTACGCGTGCCCTGTCCGGGGACTCCGGGGTGATGGTTCTTGTTGTACTTGAAGCTGCCTGACTCAAAGATCATGAGGGCAATGAGCGCGGCTTGTTCGCCAGGGGTTTGGATGCCATATTTCTCAAAGGACCTGTTGATGGCCGGAGCGGCGCGAGCGGCGTCGGCACATTCACCCGTTTTCGATTCTTCTTCGGTGCAAGAAGCGGTTGCGCTTGAGATTTCCTGAAGCTCTTGGGCAGTGATAGCTTCGCATGGGGCATCTGCAGCGTCAGGGAAAGGAAGGGCCGAGATCGTGAGTGCGAAGGCGCAGGCCACGATGAAAGAGCGAGCGGAGACCATTGCGAGCCGGGCTGTTTTCGTTCTTGGGCAAAGTGTCGTGTGGTATGTTGATGGTATGTTGGTGGTATGTGGAAGTTTGGTGAGAGTATGATGGTGTAGGTAGTGGGTGACTGGTTAATATGAGTAGATGGACTGCGGAGGGTTGCTGGAGAGGTATATATATATATCAGGCACAAGTGCCCCTTTCCACGGGCGAACATTGTGAATCATGGAGCCAGGAGGGTGGCTCATTGTTCCATTGCCAGGGATGCACCACCAGCGTGGAATGAATTGGGGCCGTGACGGCCACACATGTCAACCCTGACTTGGCTAAGATCGCGGGGTGGCGGGCCTACGCCGCCTTGATTGGCTGTCGCGACGCGCCCATCGCCAAGTCAGCGCCTCGAAAACGTTTCAAAACTTCCTCCCTCGATCAAGCTTCTTACCGAAGGCTTAGATACCTGTTGATCAGTTGTTATGCTTACGTTGGCATCGAATTTCCGTTGGTAGGCTCTTCAGCCTCAACCGCAGCCTCAGCCTTAGTCCACGCCTCAGCCTCCGCATCTGATCCAGTCAGCCCACGCCTCAGTCATCTCACGCGAGAGTTGCAAACCCTGGGGCACGTGACCATGATAAGCCACGCATGCAGTGTCTTCATATGACATAGACTAGCTGAGAGGGTAGACTGTAATGTATCTACGGGCAGATAGGTTTGCATGGCTAGTACCGGGCTGATTCTACCCCGCTCATGCGGCCGGCCAGTGTGGTAACCATCTCTGCATGCATGCATGCTATTTGCCTGATTCTGCAAGCGCTTATTGTTGCTTGCCATGATGAGGCGCGCTGCTGTTTTTTATAGCCGCGTAGGAATCCCTCTTTGCGCCGCATCGGTCTGACAATGTCGAACAAGCAAATTCCCGCGACAGATTCAGACCTACCTATAGCAATCATAGGAGGCGGCCTGGGGGGCCTCGCGCTGGCCATTGGTCTAGCCAAGCATGGCCTTGCAATCCACATATACGAAGCTGCCGCTGCATTCTCTGAAATCGGTGCTGGTGTCGCTTTCGGCGTAAACTCCACACGAGCTCTCGAACTGATCGACCCTCTCCTGCTCCAAGGTTACAAAAAGCATGCTACATTCAATCAAGACCCTGAATTGGATGAGGTCATGCTGTGTCTATGCTGGGGCATGGACGAGCGAAAGGTAGGAGGGAGAAAGGCTGGAGAGAGATGTGGAAACATAAGGGACAAGCGAAATCCGGAGAAGGCAAAAGCCATGGGGGTGCGAACCAGGAGCTGCATCCATAGGGCGCGTTTGCTTGACGTTCTCATCTCGATGATACCCCAAGGAATCACCAGCTTCGGAAAAGAATTCGATAGAGTCGAAGAAGAGACAGATGGAACACTGAGGTTGCATTTTGTCGATGGAAGCGCAGCCCGAGCAAGAGCCATGATCGGCTGCGATGGCGTCAAGAGCAGATCTCGAACGGCGGTTTGCGGCCCTGGCACGGAAGCAAGTTTTGTTGGCGAATATGCTTACAGGGCACTGGTCCCCAAGGCGGAAGCTGAGGGGGCGTTGGGTGTGCATCTTGCACAAAATGGGTACTTGTTTTGTGGATACGACAGTTACCTGATATCGTATCCTGTGGAACATGGGGCGTTCACCAATATGGTGGCCATTTCACAGCAACCGACCGAGATAGGGACGGCTGCGAATCGAGTCGATTGGACTATACCTACGACCACGGCTGAATTCCTGCACGATTTTAAAGGATGGAATATCCCGCATATTGAGGTATTTCAAAGACATTGTCACGCATACAAATGGGCGTTATTCCACGTGCAGCATTCCAACTCTTACTATAAAGGTCGCATGTGCTTGCTGGGTGACAGCGCACACGCCACGACACCTCATATGGGCGGTGGTGCAGGCATGGCCATGGAAGATGCTTACATTCTCAGTAGCCTCATTGGCTCGTTGAAGAGCTTGAATGAAGTCGAGGATGCCTTCCGAGCTTACGACGCAGTGAGACGACCTCGCACCCAAAAGTTGGTTCAGTTCAGTAGAGATGCGGGACTGCTGGTGAGATTGGCAATGCCAGGGGTTGAGGACGACACACAGGCTGTCCTGGAAACATTGGACGAATGGTATGGGTGGCTTTGGCACGAGGATCTGGAGGCGCAACTCGAGACTGCGCGACAACTCCTCGTCAAGTATTCAGACGAGGAGAGTTGAGTGGAAGGGTCGGTTGTCAGCAGCCTTGAGCTAAGCCTTCATAGGCATGGAGGGTTTAGGCACCTGGGCCCACTTGGCTTGAAGTATTCTAGGATGGCCCTCTAGCGCAGACGTTGCCTGGACTACTACTACCTCCTATATATAACCATACTCTTCCAGAACTCAATTATCTATTCTAATCTCACAATGGGTTCTTTTGATTGTTATTGTGCGCTTTGTACAGGGCCACTGGGGATGGGCTATGTAAAGCTCGGTCGGGCTGAGACCGAAGCATTGAGGAAGAGAAGAACCCAGGTTAACCTTCGAAAGAGAGAATTAGCAGGAGAACCCATGGACGTTAGTGGCGAGGACGTCCATGTACACACAAAGCCGAATGAAGAAGCTAGAGAGGAGGCCGTTGATATAAGCCACAACAGTCGTGAAGATGACCAAGGTTACGAGGATGTCGATGACAACAGTGATGCGGGCAGCATGGACAGCTATGATGAGAAACACAGCTACGATCCCCAATTCCTGACTGAGAATGATTTCCGCTGGTTGGATAAAAGTCGCGCGCTTGGTTTCAACGAAGAAGCATCCAGCCTCACAAAAGCTTTCATCACAGGCCATGGGAGCTACGGGGATTACGGGGGTTTCGAAGTTGACCAGCCAGGAAACGACTCAAACGATACGCGTAAACAGACCTATCCATGCTACACCTCTTACGATCCTAATGAATCGCCCGTGTTTCCGTTTCATGACGCTTGCTTCCAAATTCTAACGCACAGTTTGGGATACAAAGACACAGAGCAAATCGACAAAGATGCTTTATACACTTCCATGGCCCAGTGTCTCAATAGAGATTATGATAGGACTCTCGATCTGGATTATGGTGACGTCGAAGGTGCGGAGCAATTTTGGGATTGTATTTCAGGAGAGGAGTATTCGGTCTGTAATCCTGCGGTCAAGCCAGATATACATGCTGTGCTGCAGAACCTCATGCCTGCGAAACTCTTTAGCAAAGCCCTAGACTCATTGCAACTTTCCCAAAAGGTCCAGTGCGACATCTTTGAAAAGCTGCCGTACGACGTACTTTATGGGGTTTTCGAACACCTTCCGTTTTACGATACGGTCTCACTGATGCAGGCATCGTGGCATGTCTTTGCTTACACCCGTGATAGCACGTTTTGGAAACAAATGATGCGGCTCCACACCTTCCCGTGGTTCTGGGAGGTGTCGCCTTTGCTCAAGGATGGCACTTTTCCTGGAGACTTTGATTACAAGGGAGCTTTCCTTTGGCTTCATCAGCTTACAACACCAGCATTTGGCATGACGGGTCCATTTATGGGAATTGCCAACCGTAGGCGCATCTGGAACGCCTGTCAAGACCTGGTCCCAGCATACAGGGCACGCATAGTTCCGACGGTCCAGAATGAGTCACTTGATGAGGAAGCAAAAGCCATCTTTCACAAAGCAAAATCTCTCCATATGCCTCTTGTTGCATACCCTCAACAGAAATCCATCACATCAATATCTGCGCAATTCATACGCTCCTGGGATGAGATCGAGCAACGTGCTTCGGACCTGGAAACATACTGGAATGATTGTGGTGCGTTGATAGGAATCGCAGTGAGGTATGGTTCCAATTCAAGGCTATTCGGGAATACAAACGGGATTAAGGGCGACGATGTCCATATTGAAGCATCTGAATGGATACGAGAACTTATCGTTGACGTAGAACAAGCTGATATGTTTGATTTACTCCAAGACCGAAGCCACTATAGGAGTGCTTTGGACAACAAACCGGCAAGGACCGCCTGCATTCAAGGAATGACTGTCAGTATTTTTGTTGTGATTCTGAAAAATATATATGTATATACTGATTCAAGTTAGGTCACACTCTCATCTGGACGTAGAGGAGTAGCTAGGACACCTATCTCTAAAGTGACGAACTTAAGGTGTTTCGCGGTGTTGCCAGGAATGCATCTCATCGGCTTGACAGGCCAAGCCGCCACTGTAGGTGTCTTCGAATTTATTGTTTGTCTGATGTGACAACTGACCACTATGTTCTTCAGGATGGTATGATATGTCGGCTTGGGCTCCTTCAATCTTCCCTTCCAGGAGACAAACTTCCTCATAAAACGTCCTACACAGGCATTGAAAAATTGCTATGGACTAAACAGGCATCATCGCTGGCTCCGCAAAACAATCCCATCTGGGAACACCCAAGCCTCCGTTTACATCAACTTTGTGAGCCGAGCGGCTTCAGCGCTACCATGCCAAACGAGATGGTACCCTGGGATGTTCTCCTTTGGGCTGATACCGCAGAATCGTATAAGGGGCTGCAGTCAATCTCTTGTTTTCTCCCGATTGGTGGTCACGGTAGCGATTTTCAAACATCGTGGCCAATACCCGATATTGTTGGCTTAAGATGCAAGAAAATTGGTGGGTCCGACTGTGCATCCTATGTTGGGACAGGTGGTCCTGTTCCAGCGCAGTGTAGTGAGTGGGGCCGGATGCAAAACGCTAAGACAGACCTTGAGTCTTGGTATACGAGTACTGAGCTCAAATCATTCGATAATGCTAACATGAATCACTTTGATATTGACGGTCCTGGTGGAGAGGTAATTACTGAAGTTCATATCTCCAATGAAGCAAAAGCGCTCAGGTTGCTTACCAACAGAGGTCGTGGTTGCTTCTGGGGAGAGGAAAATAGGCAACAATGGACACAGTATAGAGTAGGTGAAGACGAGTTAATCGTGGGTCTGGTTTGTGCTTTTGGAAACCTTGGTGGCTGGAGTTGGGGCGTGAAGATGTATAGTCATTGGAACCTGAGTGGGCTTGCCGTAATTACTGCAAGCACCTAAGTCTAGACGAGGGGTTTTCCTACGGAACTGGCTATATGAAAAATGCATATACCAACTCAGATAACTCGATCCGGTGCAACGCAGGCGGGCTAAATTTAGCAAAGTGAAGTTTAGCCTTGTCATCGGTTTCTAAGCCTATAATAATGCCAATGCCACTGGTTTCTAAATACATGTTTTTGAATCATTGAAGTAGAACGTATCATTTCATTCATCTCGAAATATTTTCGAGATAAGTGTAAGAAATGAAGTTTAATCGTGGTTTGTTCTATGAAAGGAGAGCAAAAACCTAGAAAAATGGAAACGCGCCAGCAAAGGAATTAGAAAATATGCTCTCTGACAACAACACGAACCAAATATCGACTTTGTGTACCCTTGATCGAAACCTTGTAGGAAATGGAGGAAATAAAGTAGCGCCTAGGTGGATGGTTTTCAGTAGGCGGAAAACGTGATCACTTGAACATGGACCTAGATACAGTAAGGACACTAGTCTAGATATCTATAATATAGCTCAACCGCAAAGCAGCCGATCTCCAAGTTTCAGTTAGGGGTGAAGGCACGCAGCTACTATATTCTCTACCTTTTCCCTTGTGATGCGACAAGTTAAAGCAATAAGAACATTTTGTAGATATTCATGACCGAAAAGATACATTAAATTACTGACCACAAATTGCGAAGAGAGCGGTTTGGCAAAACTGATAATGGCTGTTAATTACGGCTAACGCTCCTATGCCTCTGCTTGAACGACAATGTTGGTGGAAAAGTCTGACATCCGTACAAGGCCCCAAAATGGAGTATATTCATTGTTACTTGGCCAGACATATCAGTAGTATGATAACAAAGTAATTAAAAAACTAAATGAGTGCAAGAATAAGATTATACAAAGTAGTTGCGCGGTGGAGCGAATAAATACGGCGTGACGGCCTATTTCCGCACTGCTCTAGCGTTTTCGACTAATCCGAGATGTCGATCCTTCTAACCTCACAGGAAACGAACCACTGACCATTTCAAGGTCTCAACACTACACCACACGACGTCGAAGCCGTCACAATGCGCTTTCACTGCCTCCCCTCATCGATATCACTTTTCGCCCTTACTCACCTCACACTACTACCATGTGCTCTCTCACAGTTCACCTTCCCGCCGCCTCTGACGCGCCCCCTTACAGACTATACCACCGGCGCGGCCACGCCCACGATGAACTTCTCGGCTGGCGATAACATGTTTGGAGGCTGGAGCACACCTGGAAAGCTGATGTCGTTTCTTGTATACCGATGCACGGGTTCCACGGAGCCAGGCGCGACCATCAAACCGTCAAACAGCGAGTTTAATTCGACGGAAGGGCATCTGGCGCCGGATAAAACATGGGAGCAGATGCCCCTATACAGCAGCGCGGCGGATATGTTCACCAATGGGTTCAATCCGGGGAGAAACCCGATTTGGTTCCATGGGGATTTTTTCGCGAATAACAAAACAACTGGTGATCTGTGCTGGTTTGAACTGTATGAGACTTGATTCTGATAAGGATGCTAGCCTAGAAGGTGCTAATATGCTGTGAATAGGTATCCCGGATCCGATACATTGATTAGTGGCATGGATGGGCAAGTGCGCGTAGCGACGGTGAACGGCGAAGGGGATTGGTATTTTGCGACGGAGCCTTTTACGGTTAAGCCCGCACGGCCTAGTAACCTAACAGTGACGTGGAAAGAGAGTGGACCGAAGCCAAATATTATGAAGAATAGGACGGACGCCGACATGTCGCTGTTCTACAGCGAGTTTCCGAGTATGGCGAAAGCAACTGAATCGCCGTCAAGCGGAGGATGCAGCATCTTCCTCCAAGGTCCCACGCTGATGGGATGCCTTGCTGCGGCTCTCATCACTCTCATTGTAATATGAGACGGAAAAGCAACCCACCTAGCGACTTCGAATGTGTGCCAGTGTAACGAAGAGAATGGACTTTGTGCTCAAAGACTGCACATGCTAAATACCAAACTCAAAGACTGCACATGCTAAATACCAAACTCAAAAATGCCATCAAAGTGGCAAATATGTATAATGGCTCGTAGAAGCTTTCGCACTCCGACAGTACTACCAAGCGACTGTGGAGCTGCGGATAACCTTTTCAAGCTTGGCGACACATTCCCTACAGGTGTCTCAAAGCGGCTACTACGATTCATCCGGTTGGGTCTATAGTTGAAAACCCTCCATATCTACACTATGCATGATCCCATTTATATCGGATATCATCCCCATTGCGCTTCAGCCGCATGACACGGCCCAGCTGGTCTCAAGTACTAGCTCGGCATTGGTTTTGGCGACTTCAGCTTGGTGCCGCGCCCATACCCATTTGCGACATCGTGTCTTGGAGTCTTGGTATGCTGATTCCGGAATCTGGAGTTCTCCACACGGAGAAATACCGGCGAGGTGGTGCGGGGCCCCGACAATCCAAAGATTCACACTGAGTATAAAGGTTCACGGTGTCCGACACAGAGCCAAGTATAGGTTTTGCCCTGCCCACCATTCACATATCTGTTCTAGTGCTTCTTGTCTGATTGAAATATGGCGTCCCAACAGCCTGACGCGATGCAGGGTACAGCCATCTCTACAGCGGTGTATAATGCAAATCCCCTTGACAAGTGCCTGGATAAACACAAAGAATTCGAAGAGAAGATTCGTGATAGAGGGGACTACTCTGGAGCGGTGGCCAAGACGGATCCAGCGGAGAAAAGGCTCGTGAGGAAGCTGGACATCTGGATCATGGTAAGTCCCCGTCCTAAAAAGCTTTTCACCAGCTAGAGGAACTAGTTTTGAAATTGGTGCTGACACGGCATATTAGCCTATGCTTTGGCTGATGTACTGGCTTAATTATCTTGATCGTAATGCCATTACCCTTGCTCGACTGAATGGTTTCCAGAAGGATTTGAGCCTCTCCAGTTCTCAGTATAGCAGTGCCATCTCGATTCTTTTCGTTGGATATATCCTTGGACAGATACCCAGCAACCTAGTCATCACGCGTGTACGCCCATCATGGTACATGGGAGTATGCATGATGGGCTGGGCTATTGTTAGTGGACTGACCGGCGTTACTCATGACTACAAGGGCATCATCCTTACTCGATTCTTCCTGGGAGTTGTAGAAGCGCCGTATTACCCCGGTGCGCTCTACCTGTGTCAGTGCTTCCTGCGTTGTGCCAACTGCCCGCTGACCATACGCTAGTGAGCATCTTCTATACGCGCAAGGAAATCGCCACGAGAATCAGCATTTTATATTCAGGAAACATTCTAGCGTCATCTTTCGCAGGTTTGATTGCACTCGGGGTATTCAAACTTGATGGCGCTCGTGGGCTTAGCGGCTGGCGCTGGCTGTTTATCATCCAGGGTGTTGCAACATTTGTGATCGCTGTTGCGGCCTGCTTTGTCCTTCCGGACGAACCTATGACGACATGGTGGCTAAACCAAGAGGAGCGCCAGATGGCTTATGACCGGGTTGCAAGAGATACCGTTGGTCACTCTGCTGACGTCTCTCTGTTCGCCGGCCTTAAGGAGGCTGTCTGTGACCCCAAGGTTTGGGTTTTCGTTTATATGCAGCACCTACATATTGCGACCAACGGATTCAAAAACTTCATGCCAACAATCGTAGACACCTTAGGATTCTCTATGAGCACCACCTTGATATTAACATGCCCCCCCTACTTAATTGCTGGCATCCTCTCCATTTGCTGGGCTACGTCGTCAGGCCATTTTAATGAGCGTACCTGGCATATCACGATTGCGAAAGGTGTTGCCATATTTGGATTTGTTCTTGGGTGTGTGACCATAAATATCGGCGCTCGCTATTTCGCGATGTGCGTCTTTACCATTGGCACATATGGCGTGAACTCCATTATCCTAGGATGGGTGTCAGCCTCGTGTGGTCAGACAAGAGAGAAGAAAGCCGCGGCGCTAGCTATTGCCAACGTATCCGCCACTCTTAGCCTCATATGGACTCCGGTATGCTCAACTGGCTCATCGCTCACCTACTACCATTCATACCCAGCTGACTATGCACAGTACATTTGGCCTGAGTGGTCGGAGCCACGCTTTGTTTTCCCATTATCTATGAGCGCAGGCATGGCACTAGCCTGTGCAGCGGGAGCATGGCTCATGCGATGGATGTTAATTCAAGAGAACAGGAAGATCAGGTTCTCAGAACCTGAGACTACCATATTCTATGCCTATTGATACAAATAGTAAAGATATTGTCCCAGGGATTAGGTGTAGTTAGGCGTTGATGACAGTTACAGTGCACGCTTTCGAACTTGGTTTAACTGGGTTCTCATACAGACAAGATTGAGAAACTCTTCTTTACCTCACTAGGCTACATGGTCTGTTTTGTATCGTCACTTAATAGCTACATAATAAGCCTGCTCACACTCTTCTATCGAAATAGTACACCGAATATGTTGCGGCACATTGCGGAGATCGTTTATTACAACCTCTTGGATGTCGTTGCTATAAAATGGTCTGGAATAGTAATCTACAGGAATTGTGTGTATGACCATTTCCAGACATTGAAATTTTGCCTTGTGTCTTTGCATTTCAGTACTACACTTTGTTATTACCAAATTGAAACTTCCTTTCAGCGGGTCAAAGGCCGAGGTACATTCAATTCAATGCAGACCCAATCGAATTTGCTTTATGCATACGAAATATTGAGAAAATATAATTTGCCATGGTTCCGAGTATTACACGTTTCTTGCAATAAATCTGCCGAGGAAATTGACGTTGTATGCGACTCCGCCACTGACCACATATTTGCCTGGATCAACAAGCTCAAGTTCAAAGCGACGGATAATCTGTAATCCTTAATCCAATGGACTACTTACTCATTCGGGAAGACTCACCTCCGGTAACAACTTATACATTTCCATGATTGCTATATCTTTGCCTATACAGACTCTCGGGCCCATGCCGAAGGTAAACTGACTCGCTTCGAACTTGGCCGATTCTTCATTGCTTTTCAACCATCGCTGTGGATTAAATTGCTCGGCGTCTTCACCGTAAAGGTGTTTATCTCGCTGAACGACATATGCATACGTAGTTATATCTGTACCTTCCGGGACATATTCACCGTCGATTACCATACCACCTTTAGGGGCTACACGTGCGAACATATTTGTAGCAGGTGGATTTAGCCGTAGCCCTTCTTTGATACATGCAACAAAGTAAGGAAGGTGTTGACGGGTTTCCTCGTATTGAATAGGGACAGAGAGATAGCCTGCCTTCTCGGCGGCATCGATCTCAGATCGTGCGCTTTCGAGTGCAGAGGGATTCTGTACAAGAAAACGTAAAATAGAGCCAAGGCTTGTGGCAGTGGTGTCAGCACCAGCCTGGATGAGGAGGGTTACATGAGCGCGCTTCTGGGCGGCATTGAGCGAAGTACCATCAGCGAAACGAGCATCGAGGCAACTGTTCATCTTTAGTTTATATAAAAACAAAAAAACTGATCAAATCTCAACTCACTGTTGTAAGAAGTCTGGCTGATCAACAAACTCGTTGGCTTCCATTTTTTCCTCGCGCTGGGTAACCTGGCGATTAGCTTCACACATTAACCAACCCATTCCTGAATCATTTGAGATCGACGGTAATAACCACAGGCCAATGACAGGTAGCTTCATGATTCGTTCTCGGAAGAAGCGAAATCTAGTCGCAAAGCCAAGATAGCTTAGTCCGTGACGCCAATTCTTGAGTATGTCTTTCTCGTCTCGCTGGTTTTCTACGCACCCCAAGGGATCCGTGAACGATATCATACTCATGATATCAGCTGCGAACTCGCCCACTTTGTCACTTATGCAAACAAGTCGTCCTTCTACTGCATGCTCGTTCATCTTCTTGATAAACAGGCTGACTCGCTCGTCAAATCTATTCTCCCAGGTATTTTTTAGTTGTCCAATTGTCCACGGTGCATTTGAAAGTGCCCGTCGAAGTTGCTTATGCTCTTCACCGTCTAGAATCGAGAATAAGCTTGGTGGGCCTAAAGCGCCAGATCCATAGAGGTTGCTCTTGGTGTTGCACTTTGGGTCCCAGTAGATTTCCTTCAACGCTGTGGCACGAGGGAATAGTAGTATAGTAGGAGATATACGTATGGGCCGATTATTATCTGTAGTATTTTAGTTGTGTTGTCATGGTGGTCTTTACAGTTGCTCAATCCTGTAAAGTCAACTCAAATTACTCACGACCATATTTGTTTGTCAAGTAGATCAAAAACTCGGGTTCTTTTTTTAATAGCGATACGACAGCCAGAAAGGCGGAAAATGAGGTTGCATACCAGGGTCCCGGAAATTTTGACAAAGGGTGTAAATACTGATAATATAGTATACGAGTGAAGACTGCTGCAAGGATCGTTACAGGAATAACTAAGCTAATATTCTCGGATATTGGCTGAAAAGCATGTAACGTCAACAAGGTCATCTTGAGAGAGCGAAGTTAAACAAGTCTAAGAAGAAAAAAGCGGTCATATAAGAGTATATAACTCTTCTCGACCTATCTGATTTTTTCTTGCGGGGTATGTCAGAGAGCCTGCATGCCAAGAGTGGTGTATCTGTGAGAATCCAATACGGGCGTCTGCTGCAAATTATCCGCAAGTAGACAAAGCTATAAAATAAGCCGGAGAATTTACCTTTTTGAGTTCTTCCCCGCTTTGCGGAACCGTTCACCATGCGGTATGACGATCAAATTACGCGTAAGGTTGGGATATCCGATCGCCTCATTTCACCAATTAGCTGCTAGGTCGATACATGGAACATCACGCGAGCATACCCTCAATACAAAATGTGGACGAGGGTACTGGAATGATAGTTTACGGGTATAAAATTGGGTTTACTATAGCCTCGAGTCGATTTGGCTAGTCTCCATTTTCCTAGTTAGAACATTATCAGGTAAGATAAGCTTAACCTGCCCAATTACTGACCTCCGTTTGCAACGTATTTCTTTAAATGCTTTCTAACCTTGTCTTTCGCCAAAGGTATCAGCAAGGACTAGCATTTATGCCGTTTGTTATAAACAGCCCTAATCAATGGCTTAGCAAGGTTGAGCAGGTTATGATCTACGACTTCAACTCAGCCTCCACTGAGGAAGCAAACGGAAAACACAGATGAAGATACCAGGCATAGCTCCATGTCTGGCCAATCTCCCAGAAAACCCACTAATATCAAGCACGATGTCTTACAAGCTGACAAGTAAATGCGCGTAATATTGATCAATAAAACAATGCCAGTTCAGCGCGCTCACTAATTGCGGCTACAAGATATCAAGGGTTGGATTCATTCGCATGCACATTCTGAACATGGACTACGCCGGCAAGATTGTCAATCAGACTAATTGGTAGAATATCCAGCACTTCTGATGGATTTTTTGGTCGGAAAATCTGAGAGGTACCGTCTCGGGCAATAACTGGCTAACACGGTTCTGCATTTACGTCCAAATGCGTGACCACGAGCGTGACCACGAGATTTCTCGGAATCAAGTTATCATGCAAGTTCTTACCGAGGTTAGCTTTGACCTTAACGCTATAGCGTATTTAAATATGACCTTTAAATCCGCATTGGACGAGGATGGTGCTACAAAACAATAAAAAGCCACATAAAGAACCTGTTATTTCAGGCCAACAGCGACCTTGTATTTTTTAGAGAGATCTGGTTACAAGCCTAGCATTAAAGAAGGAAAACCGCCCCGCGATGAAAAACCTCCTCACATTCTAACATAACCCGTTTGTAAGGGTTAAAGAGTTTAAGGGTTGCACTTGAATGAACTGACTCGATCACCCCATCTCACAGCTCCAAGGTCGTTATGCGGGTTCCCGGGGGTGATAGGACCACCCCTATCGCCATCGCAGTTGTAACCACTGAAAGCGCACGTTGTCAATCAGTTGAGCTCTATGAAGACGCAAGAAAACTTACTCGTAGATATAGCACGTAACATCTGTGCCTGCCGGGCCAACGAATGCAGAACTGAGCTTATTATCCCAGTCTTGGTTGCCAATGAACGTGACTGTTTCGTGTATTAGAACGTACTCTAATGCATGCTGGATGTGGATGGAATAAACTTACTGCATGTGTTGTGTGAAGCAGTCCACTTCCAACAATTTTTGTAGTTTTTGTCGATACAGCCGTTAAATTCGCCGGCAAGGACGCTACTAGTGAGTGCGAGGGTCGCGATGAGGGTGTGGAGGATAGTCATATTTATTTCTTGTTCTTTTTTGTTGTTTTACGAAATGGCCAAATGTTTCGAAATCGTAGGTGAGAGGGGGAAACAAAACTTGGTAGCCATTGTAACTCCCGACACAGTGACCTTATATACTCGAGGTTCATGGAACATGCTTTCGTTTTCACATTTCCGAAAGAAGCATTGTCTTGACGTTCTATCCACTTTCTCGCCCCCAATCATCTACCCACCCGCAGCCAAGTCATTTTCTCATCGCATTACCTCCATTCGTAACTACAGGATCTGGGACAACCTCCTCTTCTTATGAATAAGCGCAGTGCCCAGCCTCAAGTATTCGGTTGGCAGGCAATTTTCCTTACTGAATAACTGCTTCTGGATACGAATACGAGGACGCTGATTCATACGTCTACGCACGGGTCACCCTGGGCGGACTACACCCAGGGTTGAACATAGTTATAATTCTGTGGTATTACCGTACGTAGATAGTAGTCTACCGTTTCTAAATGGAAAATATATCGGTGTACACGTCATCTCTTTAGCGTTCCAAAGCCAGCCATATGTCAGCTAAAGCATTGAATTTTGTTCTCACGAAGGGTATCAATAAACGCTGAAATCTACTGAGGAAAATCAACGAGTCCTCAATGCCAAGATCCACCCTAAACTCCAATCCACACTGACTTCACCCAAAAGGCGCCTTTATATCGAGTGGTCCTCTTCTTTCTTAGAGTTACCCCCACCCTTTCCCTTGTCACCATCCTGTAACCCTGTAAAATGGTCATGCAGGAAATTGTCTACCCAATCCTCAGCATTCTCCGCCTGGTGTGTAAGCCACTCCCACCATGATCCCGCAGAGGAGGTCTCTGCGGGCGATGCACTCGACGTAGGCGACGCTACAACATTCGGATGTAACGATGTTGCCAGTGGAATTGGGGTCGCAGATGCTAAAGTGGCGTCTGCGGCGGTTGATGGCAGAGCAGGAGATGATGTCGTGTCCACGGGATCTGCTGGTGTTTCATTGGGGGGCGTTTCTAGATCCGTGTGAAGGCCGACAGGTTTGAGAGGAAGGCGGAGAGTACCGTTATTTGGTGCGGGCGTGATGCCAATGGAGTCGCAGATGATGTTGTAGAGTTCGATATTTTCTAAAGAAAACAACGTCAGCACTGGAACTTGAACTAAAACGCACACCAAGCAAATCTAGGCTTACGGAAAGGTTCCACACGACTATTGGGCTTGTGGGGGAATGCTGGACCCCTAGCTACGAAAATGGCTCTCATGAGCGGGTGTTCATGGTCGTAGCCATGAACCCCGCGCGGGTGGTACACATCGCCTTTCTGCTTCATTTCCTCAACATTACCGTCAGCCTTGGATAGGATAGCCCATCCAGCTCTCGGAATGATCCACAAAGGAGCGATACGTTCGTTTCGAGAAAAGTGGTAGCGTTCTGGCATGTCTGTATCTCTACGATACACTTCCACACCGGTCATGTTCTGGGCTCTGTCAATAATCTGCTTATGCAAGCGCTCTAGCTCGCTATTCTTTTTGGGCCTAAGACCGAACGAAGGCCAGCCATCAATGTGTTCCAGTTCTGCGGGATCCACAAGGTCTTCAAGTTGAATTAACCGTGATGTGTCGGTGGTCGCCATGCCGTGGTCGGAAACTACGACTACATTCACGATATCTGTAAGATTACGCTCCTGTAGCCCTTTCAAGATGCCACTCATCATTGTGTCGACATTACTGATGGTCTCGCGGGTTTGGGTGCTATTTGGACCGTAATTATGCCCATCACTGTCCACATTTGGCACGTAAGCGGCGACCAGCTGAGGCCGTGGCTGATTTGATCTGAAGCCAACATCCATCGGGCCCGGGGTATCGAGTAGCCCCATGATGCGATCCACCTTCCTCGCTAGCTGCTCAGATCCATTATATTTGTCCACATAAGCAGGCGCATACTCTTTGACGTGTGCTTCTGAGCCGGGCCACATGTGTACCGCAACACGAACGTCCTGGCTTTCTGCTGTGTGCCAAATGGGCTCTCCACCCCACCAGTATGATTGCAGACTGCGCTCCGGGTCTGTGTAGTAGAATTCTTTCTTTAATTCAGGGTCCCAGAAAGTGTTTCCAACTACGCCATGTGCCTCCGGATATAGACCGGTCACTAGAGTGAAATGGTTTGGGAAGGTCACGCTAGGGAAGCTAGGGAGCATGTATTTGGGCGAGACGCCCTCTGCGATGAACTTGTTCAAGGTCGGGGTAAGGCCGCGGTACAAAAAGTCGGCGCGGAATCCGTCGAGCGAAATGAGAATAGTTGTAGGAGCAAAGAGTGAAGTGCCGTTGGAGACCATGATTACTGGAACTTTCGAGTAGTCCGATATCGAAGCTCTATATGCACCGAAGAGCAAGCCAGCGAACAACACAACGAAAGCCATGTATATCATGGCATGCCGCCATATACGCTTTTGCCTTGCCTGCCGGTTCAATCAGTCACGCCGCCAAACTAGGATGTGTGTGATACGTGCCTTTCGCTGTGCTGCTTTCTGCAACCGTCGCTCGTTGGGCTCACTCGGCCTCAGGGATAGACTCGAGTTCGACATACCAACCCCTTCTTCCATTTCATACATAAGCGCACTCGTTTCTTCATTTGATCTTCTCTTGCGTTCTTTCGACTTGGCCTTCACCGGCGTATTGTGGTCCCGCTTCCCTATCCTGATACTCTTTTTATTGAACAGGCCCGTGAAACCTTCCTTCCGCGTGAGAAGCTGCTCTCTCTCGTCCTCTGACGCGAGGAGGTCGTGGTCGCTGTCGGGTGCATCTAGGGATGGTCTGCTATCAAAGCTTTCGTCTTCGGAGACATCTTCACACAGGGTTCGCTCATCGAAACTCATGGTATCCGAGCTGGTCATTCTTCGGGTGTGTTCGTGTGTGGGGAGCGGCATTGGTATCGTGGATCCGAGAGTGCTCACATCGTCGGTAGAACGAGCCCATTGTTGCCTAGTGACTGCGTATTTAGGGCTGTGCTCGCCGCATTCCTTGGCGTTTCAGTACGCAGTCGATCCCTGCATGAGGATCATCGCCCCATCAAAAATAGTTCAAAGAGATGTCGTATTAAAATACCGTTGTTCGGGATTATTTTTTACTGATTGTGGAGCAGTCTAGCTAGTGATTTTAGGTCCCCTAACGCAAAGATACCTGTATCAACTGAATGAGAAGATCACAGCATCTTCACTGTCGAGCCACTTCGCTCCAGAACCAACTATCTTTCCTTTTGAAGAAAGCCACAACATCAGCCACATATGTTCAATAACTTCGGCCCAGCAGTACAAGCGCACAAGCCCCAATTCGCATGAGTGTGCAGTTTGACGATGGAGAGACACAGCCCAGCCCAGTCTGCCGCTGGAGACATGCTTCTGAAGGCTGTTCCAAAAATGGAGCTGAAGTTCACCTGACCACGAGCTACAATCAATTGACCAGTGCCCTCGCTCATCTAAATTAACGTTCCTTGCAGTGTTTGTCGGCTTGAACCGTTCCGGGTTTTGTTGCTTCAATTCTTCCAGATAGGGAGTAACTTGGGAGGGTAAAACACCCGGCGATTTCACTGTGATGGGGGGAGGCGGGGGGGCGACTGTGTCAAGAAGATGCTCAAATTTGCACTCCGTGGTGTCGTCGAAACCATCTCCCAGCTGGCTTGTCACAGCCTGCAGTGCTAATTGAGAGTCTTCAATCAAGACACCGTCTTCGTAAGCAGGAACATCGGTACTGATACTATTCCCGGAACTGGGGCTTGGAGCGTTGTGCTGTTTCCATCGACTATTGATACGCTCGAGTTGGCCAAGTCTCCCTGTTATGAGGTCTGGTGATGCCGTAGGTTCATCAACACTGTTAGAGCAGCGCTCTGACGCGACTTGAGAAGGGAAGCTGCCGTATGAGTTTATGCTCGGGGTATCCGTGGCACCAGGAGGAGTGCTTTCAATAGCGGCCGGCTCGTTTACTGGTGATTCTCTGATTTCCTCTGGCACGCGGCGATATGGTTCAAATGCAAGGTAGGCATCGGCCAGTGAGCGGTACAAATTATCGTTGTTGCGAGTTGCGGGGGTGGAGATGTGCACCATCACCTGGGGGTTGTCGGCCATAACTTGCGAAACCGAGACTTCAGGAGCGCCACCATATCGCCAAATTGCGCCTGACCAGCCCGTCTGTATTTACCAGACAAGTGAAAGAGGGCTGGATGGGTGATTGAGCGACGCGGCAGCCGGGTGAACGAATGGCCTAGCGTGCCAAGAGTTCGTCGCACTGGGATCCTTTTCAGAATTACAACCAAAGCCCCGCGCTTTGGCTTTGGCTGCAACGGACATATACACCTACACCATGGCGCCCGCTTCACTCCTCGACCTCGTTTCAGCGCTACCCACCAAGGAGGCATGGGGCCCCGAGGTCTCGAGTGAGACCATGCTCGATGGCGTACCCTACGCGCCCTATTCCAAGGCCGACAAGTTGGGCCGGATGGCAGACTGGACTGAAGGCAAAGACAGAGATAGACAAGGACGACAGAATTACGGCGGCCGGAACTACAGAGGTATGGCTCACTTTGTTTTCTTTCGGCATTGCTAATTTCCATCGTAGACCAACAAGTATACGGCGCGAATCAATCGACCAACCCTTTTGCCATTCAGATGGCGGAGGAGGAGGCCACCTTCTCTGTTGTCGACAACACAAGAACGTCCGCCCGAACGCGGGGTTTTGGACGCGGTGGTGGTACTGTCTTCCGCGGTCGGGGCCAGCGTGGTGGACAAGCACAGCGTGGCGGGCGAGGCACCTTCCAGCGCGTGGGCGGCGGACGTGGGCAACAGTACGACAACCGCGGCGGACGCGGAGGTCGGGGAGGCCGCCGTTTTGGCTGGAGAGACGATAAGCCACAGCGCAATCGCGATGCTTCAGTGCAAGTCAAGCCAGATTGGACGGTGTTGGAGGAGATTGATTTTGCTCGCTTGGGCAAGCTGAACCTGGCCACAGGTGAAGGCGAGGACATCGACAGCTACGGGTTCCTGTACTACTACGACCGCAGTTACGATAAGCAGCCGGGCGCTGTCACTTCACAGCGCAAGCTGAATGTCCTGGAGCGTGCCGCGTACAATGTCACGACTTCAAGCGATCCCATTCTGCAAGAACTGGCCGAAAAGGATGAAGCCACTATCTTCGCAACAGACAGCATTCTCTCGGTGCTGATGTGCGCCACTAAGTCTGTCTACTCGTGGGATCTGGTCATTATCAAGAGGAACAACAAGATCTTCATCGACAAGCGAGACAACTCCAACCTGGACATGGTTACGGTCAATGAGAACGCAACAGATGCACCGCTTGAGATCTCCGAGGGTAACAAAGACTCCATCAACAGCCCCAGCGCCCTCATGCTCGAAGCCACGCACATCAACAACGTCTTCCCACTCCAGGTTGTGCAAGAGTCGCAAACCAACAAGGTTAACATGCCACACGAGCATCCCTTTTACAACGAGGATGACGAGAGCGACCCTCCCGCGTCCAAGGCTTACCGGTACCGTCGTTTCGATCTGTCCTTGGACCAGGACGAAGAACCTCTGCATCTCATTGTGCGGACGGAGCTGGATGCCGTTGTCAAGAACAACATCAACGGCGAGGACCAGCACATGACGATCAAGGCGCTCAATGAGTTCGACAACAAGGCCCAAGGCAGCGGTGGGGCACTCGACTGGCGGACCAAGCTTGCCAGCCAGCGTGGTGCGGTCCTCGCGACCGAGATGAAGAACAACTCGTTCAAGCTCGCCAGGTGGGCGGTGCAGAGCATCCTGGCCAAGGCCGATACGATGAAGCTGGGGTACGTGTTGCGGTCCGAAGCCACTGTGCTGCTCACCATGAATGCTAACCTTTGGCCAGCTTTGTGTCACGCACGAACCCCAAGAACAACAACGACCACGTCATCCTGGGGGTGCTCACCAACAAGCCGCGTGACTTTGCTACGCAGATGGCGCTCAACCTCAACAACGGGTGGGGTATTGTCCGCACGATTGTGGACATGTGTCTCAAGATGGAGGACGGTAAGTACGTGCTCGTCAAGGACCCTAACAAGTCGATCCTCCGGCTGTACTCTGTTCCGGATAACACGTTCGAAGAGGAGGTGGAGGAGAGCCAGATTGCGGAAGAGGAAGAGGAAGCGTAATAATTGGGCAGGTTGCGGGGGGAGGGGAGCGATGCGCGTGAAACACACGGTGTACAAGGATCAGAATGACGACGTTTCATTTTCACGAGAGACGATGATTAGACACAATACCATGGCTGCCAACCTCTAATTCCTTCTATAACCATGACTCCATCTGCTAGTGTAGCGTCCGCATACATGCTATTGGTATCCGACCATGTTGATGGTAAATGTAGAAAAAAAAAAAGAAAGAAAGAAAGAAAAGAAGAGGCTAAGAAAAACACAGCCTCCCTAGACTGGAGACGGAACTTTTCTTCTCTTTTAAAAGTGCCCACCAACTGTGATTAAACGCCATGTGGGAAGGAAAGAAAGAAAAGGTACGCTTGAGCTCCTCCTCCTCCTCCTCCCACGACCATACCATGATGAACCATGCTTGGTCAAACCATGCCAGATGTCAAGAGCTTGTTCTCTCCTGCCTGCCTAAGCATGTCCATTGCCGTTACCAGCCGTGATCTTGGGGGCGACAACGGCCTTTTCCAGGGCCTGCAGCACGTCGGCTACGAGATCGACCTCGTCTTCGATGCCGCAGCTCACGCGCACCAGGTCATCGAAGACGCCGGCGGCCTCGCGCTGCTCACGCGGGATGCCGCCGTGGGTCATGGCGCTGGGCACCTCGACGAGCGACTCGACACCGCCCAGGGATTCGGCCAGGGTGAAGATCTTGGTCTCCTGGCAGAAGCGTTCGGCAGCTTGGTGGCCGCCGCGAATGCGGAACGACAGCATGCCGCCGCCCATAGCGTCGCGATGCTGCTTCTGGGTGACTGCGTACTGCGGGTGTGAGGGTAAGCCCGGGTAGTTTACAGCGAGGACGTAGGGCGAATCCTTGAGGGCGGTGGCGACACCCGTGGCGTTCTTAGTGGCCTCGCGGGCGCGCAGGTGCAGCGTCTTGAGGCCACGGTGGGCGAGCCAGCAGTCGAAGGGTGAGGGCACGGCGCCGATGGCGTTCTGTAGGAAGGACAGGCGGTCGTAGAGGTCGGACGAGTTGAAGGCGGCGGCGCCCATGACCACATCCGAGTGGCCGTTGATGTACTTTGTCACGCTGTGCACGACAATATCGGCACCATGGTCCAGGGGATTCTGCACATAGGGGCTCAGAAAGGTGTTGTCGACGACTACAAGGATGCCGTGCTGGTGGGCAATGGTGGCGACCTTGCGGATGTCGACGAGGGTGAGGGTTGGGTTTGACGGCGACTCGATCCAGATGAGTTTGGTGTCAGGGGTGATGAGCTGCGAGATGTCGATTTCGATCGAGGGACTGAAGGTTACACGCACGTCGTGTGTGAGGGCAACTTTTGTGAAGTACCGGTGGGTGCCGCCATAGACGTCGGACACGGAGATTACGTGCGAGCCCGCGGCCAGCGACTGCAGGATGTTGGCGGTGGTGGCAGAGCCGGATGAAAAGGCGAGGGCGTAGCGGGCGTGTTCAAGAGCAGCAATGGCGCGTTCAAAGTTGTCCCTGTGCGAAGCATGTTAACCTCTGCTGCCACCCAATTCACATTCCTCGGAGAGCAAAAGAGCTTACCGGTTCGGGTTCGAAGACCGAGAGTACTCGTACTGGCCAACGGGTTTTCCCACGCTGCTCTGGGCAAAGGTGGTGGAGAGCGAAATGGGCTCAATGACAGCGCCGGTGACGGGGTCGTGTGGGCTTCCCGCGTGCACAGCGAGGGTACCGAAACGATGCACAGGCGAAGGTGCCCGCGGCGGGGTCTCGATTGGGTGTTCGGCAAGCGTCATGGCGGGGTACGGTATGGCTTCTTCACGGCGTCTGGGGGCTGGCTGTGGGACGGTGGTGTACTGTACGAGCCTGTGGGACTTGTCCTGACGTCGACGTTTGTATACGAAGCAACCAAAAAAAAAAAAGAGGTAGAGGGGGCGCTAGTGACTCCGACGCAGGTTGCTTCCTTTGTCTTGCCGATGGCGTGCTCACACCAAGAGATCAGCAGGCAGTCGCAAAGGTGTGTGTATGCATCGCGGTACCGGGCGTCCGTCGCCTCTTCTTATAACACGGCTTCGTCCAGAGCTTGCGGTGCCATGTATGAATAATACGTCTGCTTTGAAATGGTATCGCCCAGGGCGTGTCGGCGATCTGGGGTTAGTGGCGATGGTGCAAGAATATTCTCCGACACGCCTTGCGCCGGCTTTGGGCCCTGAGCCTCTTCGGCGGCATTCGTCCGGTCTGATTAGTTGCTGGCGCGGCGTGACGACGCCATTACATAACACGCCAGCTCGCCATCGTGAATGTAGCGTGGAAACCCGCTTCGGCCCGTCTTCCGGTCGTCCCCTCCAGCTTTGGCTTTGCCCTTCACCTTCCCGAGCAGGAATGTCTCTGCTACTCTGCGCCCTTTGATGCATATGCGCCGTCCCGCCGGGATCGAGCGAGAAACTATGAAGTCTCTTTCGCTTAGTCTTTCCATCATCGCAAAATCTCCAATAAATATATTCATTTCGTTGCGAATGGAACATTCACTCGTGATGCAGATAAGTATCGGTCTCTTTGTGTTTTGGAGAAGCTATCAATGTTAAGAGACTACGCATTCTATAGATCCCAGTAAAATACCACCACGAAGATATTGTATGCTAACCTCTTTTTCTGAAATCACACGTCTTTTTAGATGGCTGCTGCGGTATGCATAGCGCAGTAATGAAAAGAACAGAATTCGAGTCAATGTCAGCATATTAGTTGCAATAGTGATGGGCCAGATGAATCCAATCAGGATCTTAGCTTTCAGGTAACCAGGCCATCCCATCCCTAGTTATATGGGAGGTATCGTACAACCTTCAAAGCCACGAATTCATTCGGAAAGAGTCCCACAATCCTCTTGTTCTATTCTCCTACGCCTTTCCTCACTGCATCCTCACTCCGACTCTTCACCCTAGTCCACCCACTAACCCCCCTCTTGCGCTCCTCCCCGCCATCTTCCGTATTCCCTTTTTCACTTCCACGTCTAGTGGCAATCAAATAACTGCGTCCATCATCTGGTCCAGCTTTATCCCTCTGTTTCTCACCAACCAGCACAGGATCGTCCGCAATAACATTTTCCATATCCTCCCACTCCTTTGGATCCAGTTCATCCCATTCTCTCGCCTGTTCTTCCGCATACAGATACCTCTTCAGCTCATCACTAATCCTCAGCGGAGTCAAGCTCCAGCCGGCCAGGTACTGAGCATTCTCGGCGCTGCTGAGAAAAGAGTGGCAGGTTGTATGTGCGAGCTCGCCGAGCCCCACCGGCGTCTTTCGCACGATAGTACTAGTTTTCGATTGCACAATATCTTTATCAAGCGGATTCTCTGGGCGCTGCGATAATCGGCTCTCCTGCGCGATCAAAAGACGGTAAAGATTCTGACCTATTGGACAGATGTCTTCCCAAGCGTTTAACTGATCCTTCATACCTTGACTTCGGCAAAGCCAGGCAATGTTGTAGGCGAGAAGGCCTACGCCTTCGACAAATGATGCGTACGTCGCTGAGTCTTCGGCACGAAGATGTGTAAGGGGACGATCTATGAAAAGTATTCTTGGTTTAGGTAAAGTGATGCGATCAAAAGTACGGGAAGCTTCCGGGCTGTTGCTTGAAGAGTGCGATGGAGTAGATCCTGGGAAAGGAACCTTCTTGCCTTGGTATGACGACGACGGACTAAAGATGGTGGGTTGTGGATAGTCTTTATGAGGTAAGGTAATCTCAGCAGGTAGACGAACACCGAGGTAGGCGGCTACGCGGACTAGGAGGTTCGCAACGGCAGCTAGGGATGCTGAAAGCTGATCGGGAATAGCATCTAAATTGTCAATTCATGTAACGAAGCCAGATGTATCTGGTCTTACCGTTGATATCTCGGAGATCATAGATCCTGATACGTGTACCAGGTCCAATGCTCCACACCTCTTTGATGGACCCGTCCCTCGCCCTTCTCTTACTCATCTTCAGCCCAGCCAGTTTAGCCGCGGTCCCGCAGAGATATGTCCGCATGTCAATTGTAGAAGAGTGCAGTTTATTAGACTCGTAGTCCACCCTCTTGATGCTTTGCTGTAACTTGTCCCGTTCATTCGCCCGCCGTGTCTCTACACCATATGACAATGACGAGAAATCTGATCTTCGCATAGCGATTTGTGCACGCTTCCGCTCGAGTTCAGTTCGCGCCTCTTGTATCTGCTGCCGCAGCAGATCAGCCTGACCGGTGATCAAGTCGATCCGCTCTTCTATCTGCGCTGTTACGGCTCTGGTCTTCTGTAACTCGATGTTGTTGGTGCATTCCTGACGGTCTACAAGCAGCCCACCTTTCGAGTCGACCAGAGAGACGTGCCTATCGACGGTATTAGCATACATAACTGAAGTAGAGTGTGGACGGTGGAGCAACTTACTGGCTGGCTTTGTCTTCCGAGCCTTCGACCACTGCTTGGACATGTTTGCCCACCCCATCACGGCTTATCAGTGCTTTTGCAAGCTCGATGCGAGGTGCTTCTAGAAAAGCGCGCGCGCAAGTGATGCAATGAAAGCGGCCCATCCGGCCACAAATATCGCACTCCATATTTGACGGCCAACTAGGTGATATCCCCTCCTCTCGGACCCTCAAGTTCTTGTAGGCGTAGAGGGCAGTGGAAGATCATGGTGGGAAAGCAGGAGCAGCGTTGTTGTGGTGGGTGAGGCTGGTCGATCGCCTCGGTGTTTGATAAAGGTGAACGCAATCGTGGTAGTTTACTTGTGGAGCATGGTGTATGGTTCGTGTAGGCTGCAACGGTCTGGAGAAGGAGGGAGAAGTTGTCGGCGGCGGTGTTGTGATCACCCATGCACATGGGCGAGTCAGGCACCCATTCGCCTTGTGACGCACTTATCGGCCTTTAGCGTAAGTCACCAGACGGTCAACGGTCATTGCAAATTGGTGTTATATCTCGCCCGTACAATGTTTTCGGGGGCTCGGGAAATGTTTGCATGAGCATTACCGGAGCGGCGACTAAGTATTCGCGTCGACAGCCCTTGAATTGTTTACCTAACAGGAAGCATGCTGTTCAGAGGCAGCACTTCCTTGATTACATAACAGCGCACCAATCTAGCCTAGCGCTTTATGGGTCACATGATCCAAGCGCTCACTGTCGTTCCTTCCATTCAATCACTCTGGAGTGCTTCCCTAATACATAGTGACCCCACCCTTAAAAATCGGAATTCCTAATGCTGTGACCGTTGCATTATCCAGAACTCCTCGTTCGAATTCAACAATGCAAGCCCCCTCGCCCACGAATGTGCTGCCACATACCAATATCCATATGCACATTGAAGGAGACTCAATACAGCATCCTCCGTCCGGCCAAGGCATGCCCTCCGAGGATCCTGTACAAAAAGGCCAAGACAACACTGGAGATTCCGACGCGGATCCCGCTGAGCAGATCGAGAGCTTCGATTGGGAGGCTCTCCGGGAGCAGTACCACCAAGCTGTGAACGCGGCGTCAGAGGAAGAAGCACAGTTATTACAGGAGTGGGCTCAGTTGATGGAGGTATGTCGATTCCAACATCCCGCTTCCCTCACTTTTAGGAACTGTGGACACGCGACACGGGTAGCGATATAGTTACGCACGCTTACCTCTCCACATAGTACTTTAAAATTTGGGCAGCGGCAGGACACCAGCATGAGACTGACCGGACATTTTCACGGTATGCATGTCCTCATTATGATCGACTTGTCGATATACCGTCTAGTCGACTAATATTGTTAGATTCTGCACGCGCATGGCATATGTTGACCACGCTGAGCACAAGCTAGAAAAGACGCGGAACCACTGTGCGTCTCTTTTAGCCTTCTCTCTTGTAGAGAAGTATTAGATAACCATTGACATGAAATAGACATCGAGGTCGTGCATGCATTCGAGAGTGCGCTGGCCCTGCTCCGCGCCCCAGGCTTTGCTAGACTGAACTGAAAGCTCATCATCACCCTAGGAGCTATCTTTCTCCGATATTGGTCATTGCCAACCACCCGACAATCAGCGTCGCCTCTTGGCTATGAAACGCATGTCCTGAGGTGCCAGATCTCGTAGAGAAGTTGATGCTTCATCGGCAATCGTGATTTAGTGGTCTGCAGTATATACATCGATACCCAATCTTCTTTTTTCGGTCCACAACGAGAGAATTGAGCTTCGTGCTTTTCTGAATTGTGTTTTCATTTCGTTGGTTCTAGCTCGTAATCCTGAGTCTATATCGCATGCCACCAATACCGGCGAGCCTCCAGCGCAATGCTCAAGCCGGAATAAAATCTCAGTATGGAAAAAAAAGTCTCCACCTATCCTCCACAGATCTATCCTCCTATTTGTTGAAGATCCAATGCAAAAAATGGTATGCGGGGTCCGGTTGATGCTGATTGAGAGGGAAGAAGGGAATCAAACTCTGGCACTAATTTTGGGCGAGTGTAACGGGGAAACGAATGCATGCATAAATGCAGTGTGCTCGGGGAGGTTTATAGAAGTGGGTTAGAGCGGTACTCCGGGACAACACCATTGACCTGGGATTTTTCGGCTTGATTCTCGACCTCAAGTTTGTTAGTGACACTATCGTCTTGCTCAGCGAGCCACTTTTCAGCTTCCAGTGCAGCAACGCAGCCAGAGCCTGATTGACATGTTAGTCCAGCATCTTGGGAAGGAGAGGAAGATACGGACCTGCGCTAGTGATAGCCTGTCTGTATCGCTTGTCCTGCACGTCCCCGGCAGCGAAGACACCTTCTACACTAGTGACACCCCGTCCGGGTTGAGTGATGAGGTAGCCATCCTCGTCCATATCAAGCTGGTCTTTAAAGAGGGCGGTAGCAGGGTCGTGACCAACGGCATAGAACAATCCTCGAGCCTCGATGGTCTGCTCCTCCTTAGTAACGTTGTTCTTGATGACGAGATGGGTCATAAGGCCGTTCTTCTTCTCCTCGCCCTTCACCTCCACCGCACTTGTATTGAACTTGATCTCGATCTTGGGGTGCGTAGTTAGCCGTCGAGCGTTTGTCCTGCTCGCTCGGAGCTTATCCCTCCGCACGAGAACGGTAACCTTCTTCGCCTTCTTAGTTAGGTAAAGGGCCTCTTCCACTGCAGAATCGCCCCCTCCAATGACAACGAGGGGTTGCTCCCGGAACATGGGCAGGGAGCCGTCACAGACTGCACACGCAGACACACCGTTGCCCCAGAATTTTGTCTCTCCTGGAAGATCTAACCTACGGGCCTTAGCACCGGTCGCTATGATCAGCGAATCGGCCGTGTGTTCCTCCTCTTCAATGGTCTCATCATCTCCCATAGGATGTAACCAGTACTTGAATGGGCGTGATTTTAGGTCGACCTTGGCGACAGTCTGCGAGATGATTTCGGTACCACAAGCTTCGGATTGCTCACGCATTTGGTCCTATACAGTGTCAGTGACCTGAAAATATGTGATAGACAGGATCAGAACGCACCATAAGCTTTCCACCTTGAATATTCTTGAAACCTGGGAAGTTCTCAACCTCGTCCGTGGTAGTCAATTGGCCGCCAGCTGCGATTCCAAGGGCGAGGAAGCCTTCGTACATGACGGCTGGGAGTCGTCAGCAAGTAGTATAGGCACATATTCAGGGGTACTTACGCTTCAAATCAGCCCGCGCCGCATAGATGGCTGCCGTATGACCAGCAGGCCCCGAGCTACGAGCGAGTTAGCACCGCGCCTGTACGATAATATGTATCCCCTGGACCGCAGGGAACAATGGCTGTATAGACCTACCCGATAACTACAGGAAATGTTAGCAAAGCTCCCAGTGCATGTAGGAAGGTGAAACCTACTGACTACTCTCGAATGCATCTTCCGCGACTCTATCTTGGGAGTCGAGGGCAGCCTCGAAGCAGACGAAAGCCCCGCGGCAGGAGATGTACGCTGGTTCTGCGAAGCGGCGGCGGCAACGGGCACGGAAAAGAAGGAGAGGAAACGTGAAGGGGTCGAACGGCGCAGCGCTGAGGCAAACACTTTGGCGGTTGTGCGGACTTGCGAGAGTGAGGAAGTGGGGGGGCCTTTCGGTCGCGAAGTGGGACTTTTGGGCGGCGGCGCGAGGGCTTAAGAAGCGCGGCGCAGGGCCAGAAGGCACGAGAAGATGATGCTTGAGCGGGCAATGTCCTCGAAGAGTCTGCAGCACGCTGTTCTGAGTGACCTGGACTTGCCGTTCGCGAGCCGAAAAAAACAGAATGGAGGGGCGCAGGGATTGGGCGCGACGGCGCTTGATTAATATCGCAAGCAGGGAAAGGCTGCCCGGCAAGATGACAAAAGAACGAGCAGGATGATGTTGACCGAGTACTTTGACGCGCTATGTGCTAAGCATCAAGTTAGGGGCAGATGGTGATTGTGCAGAGGAATGAAATCGAGGGTGCTAGGGCCAACGCCAGCGGCAACAACGCACACGATTTCTAAGAGCACGCGCCGAGACGCATCGCAGACACCGAACACGGCTCTGTGCCCTGCCTCTGCCTCGGATGCCGTACCGTGGGTCAGCATTCTCGAATCTCGCGCTGCTACTGCTGCGCCCGTGCCCGCTCTTCGTTTGTAATGTGCTGTGGATACTTTTGGTAGGTGCGTGCGTGCAAGATACTGTGCAAGTACATCTTGATGTTTCCTCTTGTGCGTGACCCCATCCTGATCAGGCGCATGCGTCATGCCTCGGTATTCCACCTGTGCAGCGATCGCACCAGACTGCACTTGCGCATACCCCATCGCATCACCATCACCATCTGTTCACTCCTCGGCACCTGGCCGCTTCCTCAGCTTCTCCGTGCCATACAGCACCTCGCCCAGCGCCTGGTAGTCGACGGTGCCGCCCAGTCCCTCTGTACCTGCGCTACTGTCAAACCAATCCAAGCTCTGTGCCATGGCCGTGTCGTCGTGCCACTCGCCCGAGCTTTGGCGAGACAGGCACTGCAGCCGTTGAGCTCCCTGCGCCTCGTTAGCTACTCTCCATCGGCGTCATTTACCCTTGAGTATTTGCTTACCTGCTCGCTGCGTAGCTCCGACGTCGAGCCCCGCTTATGCACGTGATCCACCGAGACTGCTGCCACAGGCCCAGCTCCGCCTCTGTTTGCATACACGAAAGCCAAGTCCAGCACGTTGCCCTCCAATGGCAACACAATCCCAGCCCTCAATCTACTTCCAAGACTGAAACTTATAAGCGCCGGAACTCCCTCGCACGCGACCAAGATCTCATCAACCTGTTTAGTTTCAGACTAGTTCATGATAACATGACTGAATCACTGGGCCTTACCTCAGGCTCGCTATTCGGAACGGACCAGATGCCAATGACGGCGATGTTGAATTTCCCTTTTGTTGAACCAAGGCTAGATAGCTCCGTGTCGTTATGGTAATAACTGGCTACAACGTCTCGGAGAGGCACCTTCTCCAAGAGACGCTGGAGACGCCAGTCCCATATACATAGGTATGGATCTCCGCCTCCGGATACAAGATGCCCTGATCTAAGCAAACACAGACGGTTGATAAACTCCTCATGGCCTTGGCAAAAGCCTTCGATAATATGCGCCTGGGGTATCCCGCGGGAAATGCGTATGTGCTCGTCTCTATCGGCGGTTAAGATGTAACTGCGGGAGCCAACCGTGGCAGAGATGATGTCCGTGAGCATCGACACATGGCCTAGCAGGAGGCTATGCGTGAACTTGATGAAGTCTTTGGTCTGCTTTGGTCCCTTTTCGGCGTGTTTAAGCTGCTCTTCAAGCGTTTTGCGATTCCTTCCAGAGTGCACAGTCAGAAGACTAGCAGAAGGAACAAACTTTTTATGCTCCTCCTTGTTCTCAGCAACAACACTCAGTTCGTCTTCGGGAGATGGCAGGAGTGGCAGCGAATACACATCTCCAAATTTATCTGCGCACAAAATGGTTTTCTCATCTGCAGTCAACGCGATCGAGCAGGGACGTCTGACCATGCATCTTGGATGCGTCAGCAGGGTGGCCATTTGCACTTCAATGATTCTACCTCTGACTCAGTGGCTGCAGTTGTAACTTCGCATCAACTCCAAACACTCGGATGCATTTGTCTTCGGCAGTCACTGCAACAACATATTTGCTGTCCTCTGTACTTTTCAGGATTGAAAAGTTTAGCTTGGGTTCTGTTGAAGGCGAAAGCTTGATTTTTTTCCCCGGTGGGCCATCAGGTGCATCCTCACGACTAGCCTCCTAGTCTTCTCAGCTCGTGATCACATTGAAACGCAACCGAACTTGATTTTGCCATCACATACCGGCAGCTCAGCTACTTCCACGGTCCATGCCGAACTGGCTCCAGTGGAGGATTGAGCGACGAGCCGTGGGCCGGCAGTGCCAAAGAGAATCCACTCATAACTCTCACCTGAAGCTCGAGTACTGGAAACGAGACACTGATACGGAAGCGTCATGGCTCTTCTCGCATGTAGAATGTTCCTTTGGTAGTGCGCAGCGCCAAAGAAGTTCTCAAAGGTGAATCATCTAGCCACAACAGCTCTAGTGGCTTCGCCTAAGCGCATGGGCCACGCTCCCACGTCGCGATTTTCAAAATCGCGACCAGTTCCTTCAACCTTCAATCATCCACTGAACCGCAATAAGTCCTTAAAGATCCTATTGTGTCAACCACGAGCATAATGGGGGGCAAGAAAGAATCCAAGGCCGCTTACTTCGACAAGCTCAAGAGTCTCCTTGAGGAGTACAAGAGCATCTTCATCGTTACCGTTGACAATGTCTCGTCGCAGCAGATGCACGAGATCCGTCAATCCCTCCGCGGTGAGGGTGTCGTGCTTATGGGCAAGAACACCATGGTGCGCCGCGCTCTGAAGGGGTTCATTTCCGACTTCCCTGAGTACGAGCGCCTCCTCCCACACGTCAAGGGTTCGTTATTTCATATCAACAACACGATAACCTACCATTAACACCCTACAGGCAATGTTGGCTTCGTCTTTACCAACGGTGACTTGAAGGAGACCCGTGACAAGATCCTTTCCAACCGTGTCGCTGCTCCTGCCCGTGCCGGTGCCGTTGCCCCTGGCGATGTCTACGTTCCTGCCGGAAACACGTAAGAGACCTTTCGCGAGGTATACAATCGTGGATGCTGACAGGCTTCGCAGCGGTATGGAGCCCGGTAAGACCTCCTTCTTCCAGGCTCTCGGTGTCCCCACCAAAATTGCCCGTGGTACCATCGAAATTACCACCGATCTCAAGCTCGTCGAGGCTGGTAACAAGGTCGGTGCCTCCGAGGCTACTCTACTCAATATGTTGAACATCTCTCCCTTCACGTACGGCATGGGTATTGCCCAGATCTACGACAACGGTCAGACCTTCGACACCTCAGTCTTGGACATTGAAGAGTCACAACTGCTCCAGGCCTTTAGCTCAGCCATCACCACCATTGCTAGCATCTCGCTGGCCGTCAGCTACCCGACCCTCCCTTCGGTCATGCACTCCGTTGTCAACTCTTACAAGAAGATTCTCGCTGTCGCCATTGAGACCGATTTCGAGTGGGATGAGATTAAGGAGCTTAAGGACCGCATCGCCAACCCTGAGGCCTACGCCTCTGCTGCACCCGTTGCTGCTGCTCCTAGCGGTGGTGACGCTGCTCCTGCTGCGGCTGCCAAGGACGAAGAAGAGGAGGAGCAGTCCGATGAGGACATGGGCTTCGGTCTGTTCGATTAAGCGTCTCGATTCACGGCAGCGTTACTTTCTTGATAACGTCATGACCACCAATTGGGGCATGCATTTCATGAGGTAGACCAGTCGATGAGAAAACGAACTTATGAAATCTGCACAGCCACTTGTATGGTATTGTGATGCTTACACGCGCAGTTTTGAGTTTGTTTTACCCAACTTATAAGGTAAGTTATGAAATTTTTACATTCCTTGCACTGATTATATATTTTTAACCCTGAGATCTTCTATGAGGATCAAAAACGCAACACTCTAATTTTTTCATGAGCATTTTTCAATCCTCTCGTTTTGAATGAACGTATTCTAGATCACAGCTAACAACGTTCTCAGATTCGTACAGCCTGTCTTGCCGCGTTTCCTACAGTTTGTTGTGGCCGATGTTAACTCTTTGTTGCGAGTGCCCCTGCCTTGTCCAGATCTATCCTTACCCAATAGATTTTTACCATCGGCTGACCCCCCAGACTCTTGCACACAGTCTCGCTTTGTAAGTTCCCCATATATACGTCGGCATGGGCCCAGGAGTTGCCGTGTCTGTCTACCGCAAGTGCAGGTGCATGCTCCCTGAAGATCTTGACTGCCACGGCTTTTGCGATACCTTTACCCCTGTACTCGGTCTCTGTGTGAAGTGTCGTCAGTGATCCATCTAGCCCAAGAAATGCCCATGCTATTGCTGTTTCAGTCTCGTCAAAAACGCCTACACTCTTCAGAGATAGCAATGTCCTTGTAGTGCGGGGAATGGAGGTACGAGCCTGGACCACTGGAATGTCGCTGTCCTTCATCTCGCCCCAGCGCAGGCCCTTTGGTAGTTCTCGTGTTTGCGGCAGGTCTGAAACTTTGAACAAGAATTTACTTAGTAGGGCGTGGGGGTCTGGGAATTCTTGGCGCACGAGGCCTGCTTCGGCGCATATATCCACGACTTTGTGATGACAGGCACCCAGGGTGACTACGTGAGGGAGGAGCAGATGGCGCATGTACAACCCTGGAGAAGAGGGGTATTGGGCTTGGGGGCCTGTTTCAGGATACTCTTTCTCATGTTGCTTAGCTAGCTCCAGGGCGGGGAGGTTATCTGGATGGAGTGGTGGCTGCGGCAGGGTGGACATGTAGTCAAGAAGCTCTAGCACTGCATTCTTGCAGTCTTGGCAGAAGTCTGGCTCATCGTTCGAAGAGAGTGACGAAGATGGCGACGTGGATGGCGAGTGTCCCGTGACTTCGCCAGCAGCAAAGATCCAGAGTTCTGTTTCGGGTCGCATGGATCGATCGTAATAGGCGGCTGCCCAGCATTGTGGCGAGGTGTGGGCAATTGGTGAGATTGTAGAGAGTATGTGAGCATTGGCCGTCCGGTTTGGGTGTTGTATGCGGTAGAGGAGAGAGATGCTATACGGGAGGGTCGAGGCCAGCACGTGGTGGAGGGGTTGAGACTCTGTGGAGTGTTCGTAGACGGGCATTTCTACCAAATTACGGCTGAGCAAGATGCCAGCATAGATATTTAGTCGGTAATGGTGAGTGGAACTGTTTTCGATCTGCCGCTTTTTCTTGCTGATGAGTCAGAGAATTAGGCGGGTGTTCATTATGGCATCTAGACGACTTTCCTCTTTTGGATCCGCGCCAAGTGCTAAGATATCGTCGTCTTTGCTCTTCTCTACGTTGTTCTGCCATTGTTCAGAATCGGCCATGGATTGGGATTGGTGCAAAATGAGTATCTCGGATGTCCACTGCAGCGGGAAGGGACGAAAAGGAAAAGGAGAGTACATGTTCAGCTGGAAGCAATAGTCAATCTGGGCAAGCCTTGGTGTTGGGCGTAGTCAGTGCATATTGGAATCCTCCAATCATCCGCCTGCCCACTACACGATCACGTCCATTATTACCATGAGCAACATCTCCACCATGCGTCATTCACAGCATAGCTTGTTCCTTCGATGCCAACGGCGCCTACATATCTCGGCAGAAAAGTTGGCACCTGTCCCAGGTGTCTTCCAGCGATCAACTAGCAACCAATTGACTCTGACCAACCCTCTCCGAAGCTTGACGTGACACCGCGTACCCACCACAGGCACTGCTAGTGTAGCCGGAAAATAAGGTCCTGTGGCTGATCCTTGTCTGCATAGGATCCCCGCAAAAGCCGCCTAGCTTCCATCCCCACAACCTCTATTTGCAAACCTCATCCATCCGACTCGAGTGTCATCGACGAGCTGAAGTGACAGCCGTGACAGGCCATGGGCCAGGACCCAGCAATTATGGATGCCTGTCATGCTTGCAGATGCCAATCGCAGGCTCTTCCACTCAGAGTTTGTCTGGTTATAATCGCACCCCAGCTCAGCTTCCAGACTTTCTGTCAGGTACCCGTGCGGCTGCACTGCCGGGATGCTCAAACCATGAATCGGCCGTTCGGGTCCCCGATTAGGCCGCACCATTTTCTCGTAGTACACAAAACTTGCTCTTATATGCAAGCCCCGCTTGGTGTATTTCCCGTAGTAAACCTTCTTCCCTAGTCACGAACAATTGAGCTGTCGTTCTACCGTCATATTCTTGATCGACCATGGGTATCTCTCAAGGAGATGTCCTGCCATCGTGGCTGAGCGTCTCATTCGTTTCAGCATCAGTAGTCATCGCAGCCCTATGTAATGTACGTCTTTAACCAGCTCCTCTGCGCTGGTGTTTGTCAAACTAATCGCTTTAGTTCCTGTGGATAGCAGCTACTGCTCCAACTCGACATCTCCCTGGACCTTGGCATACGCGATTCACGCACCTGCGTCTCAAACGGGCTGTCATCACCGGCCAACGTATCTTCTACATCGACTCACTACACAAGAAATATGGACCCATTGTTCGCTTGTCTCCTAATGAGGTTGCAGTGGCAGATATCGATGCATTCAGAGAGATTCACAAGATCGGTACAAGGTACCTAAAGAGTGGTTGGTACAGAAAGCTCGCCAATTTTGCTAAGGATGGTGTGTTTACCATGGTGGATCCACGAGAGCATGGTATTAGACGGAAGCTCCTATCGAGGTCTTTCAGTCGTACCTACCTAGTTGAGCACTGGGAGAATGTTGTGCGTGAAAAGGTCCAACTTTGCGTATCGAAGATCAAGCAGGACGCGACAGGGGATGTTGCCGACGTGTACAACTGGTGGATATTGCTAGCATCAGATGTCAGCGCTCATCTTGCTTTCGGGGAGTCATTCCGTATGCTGGAGACGGGACAGGTATGCAAATTGCACTACTACTATGAGACTAAAAGCTAAACATGGGATGGCAGGCCAACCAATTCATCCGCGTGCTCAAGAAGCTCACCATGAGCGCCGGCATCATGGTCGAAATGCCCATCCTCCGCCTCCTCCGCTTCGTTCCAATCACTGCTATTCAGGAAATGTTTAATGCAAACGACTACATCATCAAAGGCGCTGGTCGCGCTGTGGAACTCGCGCGCTCCCGCACAGGTGAGAATAACGTGCTCGCCAAAGTAATCGAAGACTGTGAAAAGGAAGGCGAAGGCCACATCGATGACATGGACGTAAAGATTGAAGCCATGAACGTCATCATTGCGGGCACCGATACCACGGGCGTAACGCTGACCTATCTCACCTGGGCTGTGCTACAGCGTCCCGAGTTGCAGGCGGCACTTGAGGCTGAAGTTGCCGGGCTGTCTGACGGCTTCACGGAAAACGATCTGATTAGCCTCCCACTCTTGAATGCCGTGATTGAGGAAACTCTGCGATTATACGGTGCCGCGCCTAGCAGTCTTCCTCGTGTTGTGCCCCCAGGTGGAAGTAAACTTGGTGGCCACTACATCCCCGAAGGCACCACCGTAAGCACACAGGCATACACGTTTCACCGGGACCCCACTATCTGGGCCGACCCCCTCACGTAAGTCCCCATTCATTCCTGCCATCTCTAGCTAGAAACATCACACGGTCTAACCAATACTCTGAGCCACAGGTTCTCCACCTCCCGCTGGATCCCCTCAAAAGAGACTTCCGCCCCAGCCGAAGCGGGCAGCCCAGACGCTCGCACGGCTTTCCACCCATTCGGTGCGGGCTCGCGCTCGTGCGTCGGTATCCATCTTGCGCGCATGGAGCTGAGATATGCCGTCGCGTTCTTCTTTAGAGAGTGCAAGGGGATGAAGTTGGGGGCGAGGACCACAGAGGAGAGCATGGCGTTTGAGAATTTCTTTTTGATTGCGCCAAAGAGCCATCGATGTGAGATCACATTGGTGAAGTAGAGGTGAGTTTAGGAAGGTGGCGAGCGAGGCAGAGGCAAAGAAGGAAGGAAAGGATTGTTTTTGGTGGCTTTGATTTTCCGGGCGCATTCATAGGAAGAGTTAACGCAGTCACGATAATGCCATTTTGACCTGATCAGTAATGAGCGTTTTATTCGTTTTGCGACATGGCAGTGTGAAACCGTGTGCAGCATCATGGTGGATCCTGTGGTGCAATGCACCACACCTTTCTCGTAAACTTGCCGTTATTCGAATCTCGCTCCCTTCGGGATTCTTTTATCGTTCTTTTAGGCTTTTATGATAGGGAAGTTTTATTGTGGAGCGATGTGTGCAGCCACATAGCTCAGTGCTCGAAGGGCTCTTCAATACACGGTATGAGTTGAGATGGGACGAGACGACGCCGGAAGAACGTAATAGTTGCCGATGCTATGTAGATGGCCTAGTTTAGAGATAAAAGAAAACAAACTCCTTTGCCCACTTCAAGATAATACCCAACCTGTTCTCAGTGTGTGGTTCCGCGACGGTATTATCTTAAGATTCTCATTTTACATGTAGGACGTTCGTCCACGTTGCGCGCAGGAAGTTCCATCTTCGCCGCATATATCGAAGTTCCTCTCGCCACAGGTCTGCATGCTCTTATCCAAGAATAAGTGGCCTGTCTTAGTTAGGGTGCTTATGAGATTACGATGGCTTCCCGTATTGGATCTATCAGCACCTGTAATACCAACATTATTGCCGCTTAACAAGGGGCGGGCCTTCATTTATTGTTTTTGATTCTATAGCGTTAGAGAGAACTATCTATTGACATGGCAAGATTGTAGGTGCAACATCGCAACTTGATTGATTCGAATCTCGGCGCTATCCTAGCCTGAAAAAACACTTTCCCCTCTTCTCAACCTGTTGGCTCAACTTCGCTACTCTGTCTCCTCTGGTCGATTTGGAACCCATCCAGATGTGGGAATGAAAAGTGATTAGCAAGATTGTACTGCTACTACAGTCAGTCAGGTGTTTCTTAATGGCGAGATGATGCCTACCTAGTCACTATTTCTTTGAAAGACGCAGTCCGTAACAGCCATTGCAGCTGACGTCGTTCCAGTTACCATGGCGAGTGGCCACCAGTTTCGCTTTCTTCTCTTTGTTGCACTGTCCGCATGTAAACCCAGTTGCCGATTCAAGCCGATTCAGAGTCCATTCGCCTTGTGGGCTATATTTCTTGACGACTTTAAACCCTGGTGCAGATGAGTCCATATTGTTTGGCCCTTGAGAAGTCTCAGAGGCTTAGTAGGATCCGGCTGAGGTTAAAGATGTCTCGTCAGCGTATATCTTCGAGTAATGTAAGGGACAGGTAAGCGTCGGAATGAGGGCGGCTTGGCTGTTGGCCTTAAAAGAGCAAATCCACAGAACTAGCGACGTGATATTGAAGTGATATAGTTGTATTGAGCCAGAAAGTGATGCCCGAAGATAAGGTCTAGGGGTAGACCTAGCTAGGGTTTATATACACGAAATCGCGAAGGTGGCCTAAGCGTGGTGAAAGCGAAAATCAGGCGACTTAGGATGAAAAAAGAGGCCACGTGATTAAGTAGTGAAAGAGAAGTGGAAGGAAATAGGAAAACCGTCACGGGATCCTTACGATAGTGTAATTGGTAGATATAGTGTGAAGGGGTAAATGAATGATGGTTAGTGATGAAAAAAAAAACCGGTTAGGGGCCAGGGATGCATTTCAAAGGCAAGTAATAGAATAGAAAAATGACAAGAGAAGATGTTTCACGATGTTAGTTCGCTCCATGTTTTTTTCATTGAAGAATTACTGAGGAATATTAGATATGTGCATCACCGTGATCATGTTGTAAATAAGGAGCTAGGGTGAAACATGCGTAAGCTTTCTTCTTTAAGATGAACTTTCACTGAGCATTCTAAACCACTACTTCAATCAATGCGGAAGGGATTTATGAAAGATATATCAAAATCGAATTAGCTTAAATGTTGTCCAGTAGTATTTCTTAGTCATTGACCACTCGTAAATTGATCTAAAGGCATTGCGAAGGCATAATAATGAACTAAAACTGCTCCTTGTAGTAATAAGAATCTCCCAAGTGACCCAGATCCTAGGACTACTGCACACTACGGACCTTCGTCCCAGAAATTAGCTGACCCGGAAAACTGCTTGTTTACCATACAAGTTTGTCATTCAAATTGCTTTATTTCCCCTATCTAACTGACTCTCCTATCATCAAAACCCTCACTACAAAAAAATAAAGACTCGCCTATGTTACTACCTTGTCCTTTATTTCATGTACTCGCAGCCATTGCAGAAAACAAGATGCTCTAATTCGTGCGAACATTCAGAGGGGTGAAATTGCTCAAACAGCCGAATCGGAAGAGCATCTGAAGCTCTTTCCCAGATTGAACAGGAGCTGGGACAGGTTATTGGCTTTTAGGATGTGGACACTATTACGCAATAGACAGGTATCACAATGAAACAGCTCCAAAACATTCTTCAGTTGTCGATGTTCAGCAGCTTCTCAGTTTCCTAAACCGCACTACGTCAGATTGCTAATCTACAGAGCTAGGACTAAGAAATTGCCCTGAATTTGCGCCTCCAGATTCTCATCATCGAAGTCCTGCGGTAATTGACAACATAACGAGACGTCCAAGCGCACACCATGTGACCAACTGAAAGAAAAGACAAAGTATCATCTGCAGAGCCACATCATGAAACGAGCCTCAATCTATCTTCTGACCAAACGTACACACTGTCATAGAGCCTTTCCTTCCTCTCTATCTTTTCCTAAGCTCCCCTCCCCTTCCCCCTCGGTGTCGGCGCCTTTATCCCCTCCCACCGGTGCTCCCTCAACCACATTTCCCTCCCTCCCAAGCATGAGATGACTGATGTTGACTTTAGGGCCCTTGAACCACTTGTGCGCGTCTACGAACCACCATATGATCACTGCTAACATGGGGCCACCATACACCACGCAGGTCCAATTCATGAGTGCGGGGCTGTTTCATCCAGAAACGTTAGTCTGCTTGCGTTCTATTACGAGAGGGGTATGCGTGACTAGAAAGAGGTGAAGGAAAATGAACTGGCAGGCAACTTACGTTAATTCCGAGCCAGTTACGCTCGGAAAGCATAGAATGGGTACCATAAGGGCGACAAAGCCAGAGGCAACTACGCCGATAGGAATACTGAACTTTCCCAGGTTCCAGGGGCCCGGGCGGAAGCGGTTCCCCACGAAGAAGACGCGGATGAAGATAGGGGTTGTGAATGCTGTACTCTTGTTAGCTCTTCCAACTATGTGCTCAAGACGGTGCTGGACGTATGAACCGGATTACTTACCAACAAACGCAGCAATTGCGCCGATTGAGAAAAGGGCGCCAACAGCCAAGCTTCCCCCGAAGATCAACAACAAGCAAAGGATGCCAATGACGCAGTTGAACCACACAGCATTGACAGGTGTCTGCATCGTCTTGTTGACTTTCTTCCAATACTTGGACAGCGGGAAGCAGTCATCTCGTGCATATGCGAAAGTGACTCTGCTCGCGGCAATCATACATCCCTGACCCATGCTGAAGCCTGCGATGATGGTGAGGGAGAGAATAGCAAGCACGAATTTCTGCGGCATGCATTGGACAAGATAAGCAGCAAATGGTTGACCTAGGTCTGAGTCCAGCACCTCATCAATGTTCACAACTGTATATGCAACCACAAGCTGGAGGAACCAGCCAAAGATGCCACCCACGGCCGAAGTGAGCACAATGGCGCGCGGGGAAGCGATGTTGGCGTTGGAACACTCTTCTGCAAGATGGAAGGGACTATCGTAGCCACTCATGGTCCAGATGACTCCGATGAAGGACATGAGAACCGAGATGCCAGGCGGAAACGAAGTGCCCTCGTAGATGGTCCCCCAGACCTCGCTGGAGGAGCTGTACCGGGGGAGTCCGCGGCTCTCTCGATTTGTTCCGGCAAGGATGAGAATGATGACAGCAATTAGAGAGACCATGTTGAAAGTAGAGCCTCCCGTGTTGATTTGAGCGAGCCTCTTGGTAGGTAACGAGGACATGACGCCATGAATCAGCATGATGAAGACGGTCAGTAGGAAGGTCTGGTAATCAGTTGGTACATATGCAGGGTTTTGGATGGAAGCTGCGGCGAGGATCATGGCAGCTGTCCCGTAATTCACTGGCTGACATTAGTGCCAAGATTGGAGAACACATGTCCGAATATTAGTCTACACGTACCTGACGGTGCTGCAGTGACCTGAGCAAGCCAGTTGCTCCAACCTGTGATCCAGGCTGCAAAAGGACCCCAACCAGGGGGCGCCAGAACGGCAGACGCATAGTAGAGTCCTCCACTGGTGGGCATGGAAGAGCATAGCTCGGCCATGCTGCAAGCCACACACTGAATGCCAACCATGGCAATTATCCATCCCCATGTCATACCTAGACACAGTCAGTTCATGGGACCTGGATGGGCATGGTCGCCTCGACGTGCATACCTGCAGTGCCCGCGTAGCCCATGCCATAGTACAGTGTACTGGCAAAGCTCGGCAACAGGCCTAGGACGGCAAAGCTGAC
>Ga0247757_10000301_pt1 | contig 41608 bp, 44 predicted proteins | sample UWRJL126311R4_FD_180929 | JGI IMG/M metagenome (GOLD analysis project Ga0247757, IMG submission 180929) | Plant litter microbial communities from Arlington Agricultural Research Station in Wisconsin, United States - UWRJ-L126-311R-4 | ecosystem: Environmental > Terrestrial > Plant litter >... | reverse complement strand
CCACCGTCACCGGGGGTTTTTTTTTTAACGATTTTTGCTAAATTCCCTATTCATGCGAATTCTCGAAATAGCAACTCAAATCCTATCACGCGCATTGTCTAGCCGGGCCTCGGTAGCATGGACCTTGCCTCAGCTACCTCGTATTTTCAAGCCACCTCGCTATCTTCACGACATCATTCGCTCAGCACCACCTTGGCAGCTGCATCCATGGTGCTACGCTTTCATAACGCACACCTTTTGGGAATGGGGTGAACGGGATATGGGCGGTTGCGCCGGGAGCGTCGAACTTCGTCTCTGCTCGCTGTCTTTCACCGGATTCTCTTCACTGCGCCTTTCAAACCAACCCTGAAATACTGCACCCGGGACTTCCCCTAGATCACTCCTTTGCCAAATAATCTTCGACCAGAAAGAAGCCTGGGTAACGCCTAGAAGCTCTATTTAATTCTCTACGACGTCCGCGGAGCACATTCACAGCTTTCTCGACCTCGCCTTCACTTGTCCAACTACCCACGATCCTTCCGCAACAATGTCCCCTCGTGCCCAGATAACCCAGGCGCCCAGTCCAGAGGGCGTTCTCAAAGCCCGCAATCTGCTACCCCGACAGTCCGACTTCGACTACTCGTCCTTCCTCGAGTCCATGTATCCCTCGTCCATCTACCCGGAGCTCTACTCGTCCTACTACTATGACCCGAGCTACTACTCGTCTCTCCTCGAGCAATACTCGTCGCTGTTCGATTCCCAGATGTCCAGCCTGGCTTCCTACTACAACACCCCCCTGGCCACCGGTAGCTATCCCGCTTCGCGATCCTCGGCATTTGGATCCCGACCCACCGCATCATCATCCAGCTCCACGTCCAGCGGGAACAGCGGCAGCGGCGGCCTGAGCTCAGGCGCGAAGATTGGCATCGGAGTCGGCGCGGCGCTGGGCGTGCTGGTGTTGGCAGGCATCGGCCTCCTGCTGTGGTGCATGGGCAAGCGCAAGGGCAAGCGGACGGCCACGACGATCGTCGCGCCCGCGCAGTCCACGACCCAGCTTCCCTTCCCTCAACAACAACAGCAGCAACCACACCCGCCACAGAACCAGCCGCACATGGGATACGTCAACCAGCAGGGCTACATGCAGGGCTATCCGCAGCCGAGCATGTCGCCGCCACCGCAGTACGCCCAGCAGGGTGGCCCCGGCGCATACATGTCGCCTGCGAAGGCCGTGGATCCGAATATCGTGGAGATGGAGCAGGAATACCACTTCGCGAGGCCGGGAGTCGTGGAGTTAGGCGACGGGACTGAAGCGCACGCCCAGCCTGAGCCGCAGGGCCCGAATAAGATCAAGCGGAAGATGTTGGGCAATTGAAAGGGGAGGCGAGCGGTTGTTTTGTCGGTTGCAGCATCGGAGGCAAGCGGAAGGGAAATGGTGGCGATAACTGTGGAGAGCGAGCTAGCTGTGGAAAGGACGGATGATACCCAGGGGACTACAGTCTGAAAGCACACGAGGTGGTGGAATGTTGCGGCTTGTTGTAGGCAAGTGCAAGACGAGGCATCGAGGCAAAAACGCCCTCTTCAGAGATGGTACACGCAAGCTTCGGGGAGGGAATTGGCGTGTTTTGCGATGCAACAAGGACGTCTTGGGGTATGCACGGCGTGGATAACAAAAGCATACTCCTCATCTCGATCGCGCTTGAGCAAGGATAGTATACCGAGCAAAAAAAGTTAAAAATATATCAAAGCAAGGCGACGTATGTGTCAGTCCTTTAACTCCATCACTTCGATTGGCAAAGATCTTTCCCCTGGTGAAACGTAAGAATGTTTTGTGTTTCGTGGAAGGGAGCACTTTCATGACACATGGGCGGGACGAGCATGACCAAGTTCATCTCGCGCTAATTCCTTTTTCGTAATCTTGCTCTTGGGGACAAATATTCCCAAATAGGAAAGGTGGTATAAATCCCAGGTTGTTGTCCTATCGCAACCTTCTCACGTGGAACCAATGCTCTCGGCTATCTTTCGGATGGAGAGCCAAGAGTAAAGCCTAGAATATAAAGGAGACAAGAGAACGCATTGTTTGTTTTGCGGTTGCAATCTTCCCAAATCGAAAAAAGCATCCTCCATTCCATGGCATCAATATCACATCCGTGAAAATCAGCAAGCCCAGGTTATTCAAATAACATCCACTTGTATGGCCCGCTTGTGGCGATAGCAATAAGCAGGCAAATTTATCAGTTCTGTGATAGATATATGATCTATTTAATTGAAACATCTCGCCTGTGGCTTCCCGACACCCTCCCGCCTGCTGCCTAACATAGGGTATTAGGAAAAATCCGCTCCATTAGACTGACGAGGTATCATTGGCCAAACCAGCCCACGAATAAAAGATGCTGTCAATGCCCTGCACGAATAACAGGCACAATTCGATCGCTAAGAAACACATTAAGGAAGAGAAAAGACAAGACCATGAAAACAGCAAGATGACGTCATTCTCTGCGTACACCTCGCCCAGGAATCCAAAACATCCGCCCGAGCAACGATGGCCTGCTTCTTCTTGCCGTCGTACCCAAGTTCACCAACGCTACCCGGTCGTTTTCCCATGCCCGAATGGCTTCCATGTACTGGTTCGGCGTCGTTACAGGTTCTTCGGACGAGCTTTCCGAATTCTCGGTCGCTGCCGAACCAGAAACAGAAGGCGAGGCACCGATCTGGTCATCATCCCACGTCTCCCTACAAAATCACTATGAGCTTTTGATTAAACGAAGATGAAGTTTTCAGGATCCCAGGTGCAATGATCTGGGGATGAACTTAATCTTCATCGAAGATCTGCAACACATTGTCCAATATGGTGATAATGACCTTGGCCTGAAGGCCTGCATCTGCCATGTTGTTGCCTTTGTGCGGACCCATGATGGACGGACTAAGCTTGTTAGCAGATATCCCTATGGAAAGGGGAGGGAAACTTACGCCCAGCAAATACCCAGGTTACTTGTGCTCATGCGATTGACCTCAGACGCCTGGTCCACACGACGGAGGTGCAGCATCAACGCCCTCAGCGTCGCATAATTCGGATCAGGCAGCGCGTTGATAAGGGCGTGCATCGAGTCTCGTCGCATCGTGTCATCGTCGATTCTTGCAGCATCGATGAACTTGGTATAAAATTCCCGAGTAAGCAATGGATCAGGAAGTTCACGGAAAAACTGCTTCAGCAGACCCGCAACACTATTGACGTCATGCTGGAAAGCTTCTGGGTTCCTGAAATCAATCTGGGCCGCATCTGTGGTACTTTTAGAAATTGAACAAGAGTAGTAGAGGTGCAACAAACCACTATCAAACAAAGACTTCATAGCCTGGATGTGGGATGTGGTGCCCGGAATACGGTATATACCCTCGACTTCCAAACCGAAAAGATCAACAGCTTGGATGCATTGAATAACTACTAGTGGTACAGGCGACCCATCTCTTGCGAAGAGCTGATCTAGACTAACACCGAAAACGGGGTTAATTGGTGGGGCGTTAGAGTTGTGAAGCATGCCGCTCGGTTGCTGTGCCGCTACCTGTCCCACCGGACCTCTAGGATAGTCTGACTGAGGATAAGGGGCTTGTGCGACGGGTGAATAACTAGAAGCCCCGTATTGCTGGGGGGGCTGCGGCGAGTAGGCTGAATTGTAGCTCTGATATGCCTGCTGCTGAACTGGTTCAGGGTTAAGTGATGGAGGCTGATATTGCACTGGGGATTGAGCTGGTTCAGGCTGTTGGACTGCAAATGAAGGTGGTGGCTGGTTCTGGAACTGCATTGATGTTCTACGGGCCGCAGAACTGGCAGGAGGTGGAGTGGCTTGTGAGGGCGCTAGGGTTGGGTGTTTGATATATTGCAAGTCCGAGCGTACAGATGGGACTTTAGAGGCGTGCTTCAGAATGTAGTCGTCAAAGTCTCGCTCATTGTTGATCTGGTAAATGAGCTGATTGATGCTCGGAGATGGTTGGGAGGTGCTGCCTTTGAGCGGCTGGGGACTCACGACCTGGCCGTTGTTGACAACCAGCTTTTCGTTGAAGGATGCATACTTCTGCATCTCCATAGTCAACGCAGCATCAATCTCCTTGATCAGATCTACCATGGCGGACACAGCCTGCGGGCGCGTAGTAGACACAAGCTCTTTTCGAGATGTAAGCGCTGCCTGGACCTTGACGAGGTAGTCCTGGTCAGCTGCCTGAACTTTGCGGTGCAGGTCCTCCTCGTGCTGGGCGGCCGACTTGGGTCCCTTGAGGCCGAACTTCCTGCCGGCACCCGTATCACCCGTCTTGACGCGGTCCAAATCCTCCGCAAGCTGGTCATACTTGGCTTTTGCCTTCTCGGCCAGTTTTTCTGCATCCTGCACTTTCTGCTCGGCGGCCAGTCCCTGCTGCTTCCACTGTTTCCGGCTGGTGTCCATCTTGTTGGCCAGCTGCAGCAAGTTCTCGTGCATGGCGTGGAGAGCGAGCCCGAACTGGGTACCGTTGTCGGCGATGCGTTCGTTGGCGTGCATGACGGCCTCGAACTGCGTGGCATAGCTCTCGTGGCGGCCCTCGGCTTTGCGGATGCTGTCGAGCGTCGAGCGACTGAGCTTCTTCAAGCTGTTGGCGTGCTCCTCCTCCATGGCCCCGCGCCGCTTCAGGAAACTGGAAAAATCCTGCGCTACATCAGCATACCCTCTCTATTGTAGGGCGAACGGCAGGACCTACACGTGCGCTCGCAATGCTCGCCTTGAGGCGGTTGAGCAGCGTGTTGACGCCAATGTCCGAATGGAGAACCTCATGGACTTTCTGCTGGATCTGGGGGTCTGGCGAATCATGCTTCTGCTCCTGTGCGGGTGCGAAGGGCGTCGATGAATACTCCTCTGCGGGCGGCGGCGGCGCAGCGTCATCAACACGGGCAGCGCCGGCGCCATTGGTAGTGGTACTGGCGCCCAAAGAGCTGCTGAAATCGGGATGGAAGCTCTCGGTGCTCTCCATGGGAGGCAGCGTGGGTGGAGCGGCCATGGCGGGTGGCAGGGAGGTGGGGATAGACCGTTTCGCGGAGAGGAGTCTTGGACGCAAAGCTGGCGGACTGACGGCGATTGATGCGACTTGGAAGGCGAGGCCGCACTGCGGGAGGTCGGGGCACGGACGCGCGGGCTTTGACGTAGCCTGCAACTGCCCCCCCCTCAGCATTCGCCTGGATTGGACTCGATACATCCACGCAAGCAATCAATCAAGCCGCAGCACCAAGTTCCGCATCGCCATCCTCTCCGCCAGCTACAACCCCGAACTCTGCACACAGCCATGACGACCGCACCGCGGCCTTCTGCCGCCAATGGGCTCCCAGACGAGGTCATTACCTGCCTGCAAAACGCCCGCTTCGTACGCGTCCCGCTGAACAGCCTACAGCCCCGTGTACCAGAGCATGCCCTGACGACCTCTAGCTACACCTCGCCACCTCCTCCAACAACGTCCCGCACATCTCGCTGATGAACTACACCTACCTCCCCTCGACGCCCTACTCGCAGCACCCCACCATCATAATGACCACCCCGCCCTCGTCCCAGAAGACGCACAACCTGGAATCTAACCCCCTCGTCTCGCTGCTCGTGCACGACTGGGTCTCGCACCGCCCGCCCACGCTCGGCCAGCCAGGCCGCTCGCCCTCGCCCTCCCGCCCGAACCCGCGCTCCGGTTCGCTGGCCGAGCTTCTGCTCGGCATGAACACGGCCTCGCTCAGTAGGATCAGCACCACCATCAATGGCGTTGCTCAGATTGTCGCGAGCGGGAGTGGCGAGGAGGAGTGGTACAAGGCCCAGCACCTGGCCAACAACACATTCGGCCCCAGTGAGGACTCATATTCCAGCTCCCCGGTCGGCGGCGGCCTGTGGGGTGGCGGTGGTTTGGAAGTGCAGGGACAACAGGACGAGGGGGATGGTGGAACCAAGTGCTATGTTCAAGGCGAGGAGGTCAGGGTTGTCGTGGTGCAGATCCGTGACGGAAGAATAGCAGACTGGAAAGGTCAAGTGAGGGACTGGGTCGTTGGAGATGAAGGAGGTCTGCCGCTCGTGAACGGCGTTGGAGCTCCCAGTTGATCTGGCAATCAAGAATAAATTTGTTACCATTTCTCTGAAGACAAAATCAAACCACATGCTTCCTGTCTGAACAACAGACGGACGTGAACCCGGTAATGCTGTGCCCGTCTATTTACACTGTCCACTCGTAAAAATATGCTAGATGATCCCAGAAATCCCACTTGAGACGCGTACACCGAAAATGCTGAGATCCCCAACGACTCCGATGATAGCTTCTCTCCTCCCCTGAGCCTATGCTACTCGTTCTTGACCCCCCAAAACTCCGTCGCTAAATAAAATCAAACCATGACATAAAAAAGAATCCATGTTGGATTTCAAGCCCGCGATGGCTCTCATACCCGTCGCGCGCCAAAGAGATTGAGGCTGATGGCTGTCTCGTTGGCAGTTGGATTGCCCCCACTTTCCGGGAGTATCTCCCACCGGTTCAATACGAAAGGCACAGGATGTACATCCACCTTCTCCGGTCTCGTCCCACCGCTCTTCCCAACCGAGGTTTGCGATAACGCAGACGCAGGTGTGGATGCCATCCTCTGCTGCTGATTGGCTGACATGGACATTTGACGCTGTTGTCCCATGGATTGCATGTGCTGAAATTGCTGCATTTGCTGCAGCTGAGAATTTTGACTGCCTTGACTAGCCGCTCGTTGTAGTTGCTGGGCAAGCGCCTTGTGGGCTTGCTGGTTCTGCTGATATTGTAGTCCACGCCCCTGGACCTGACCTTGCACTTGTTGATAATGCTGTTGGCTCATTGAGCGTGACAGAGGCGGCATGATGTTTGTATTTTGTTGCTGCTGGTTCTGCGATGTAGAAGAAGGCGTCTGGGGTTGACCTTGAGGTGAAGAGCCAGCTTGAGAAGCCCCTGTCGCAGGAGCTGGCTTGGTGAGGCCGAGCCAACCATCTACTTGAGGAATGGCTCCGAAAATGAACAGGTATCGATTGTCTGCGCCGCATTTCGCCATATCCAGACGAGTTAGGTATTTCCGGACATCCTCCGATATGTAGTCTGAGAGTAGGGTCGCTACATCGAAAACGTATTGTTGTACCAGGGCGAAACTTTCAAGGCAGGGATGCGCGAGCAAGCTTCGAAGGCTCCACATGAGTGCCGCCTGATGCTGATGACTGGCTTTTAAGACCAGTCCGGGACTACGAACCAGGGCGAAGCGAAGAAGAATGTCGAGCCTGCAAGACGTCAGCACTGTTAACATTTGTTAAGGCGTGAGCCGTACCAAGAGAAAAGTTTTGCGGTCCTTGAATGCCTCTCAAAGCGCTCTGTCTGATTACAAGCACTTAGTTCATTGTGAATACGGTTCAGCGCCTCGAAAATTGCCTTGAACCTCTCCACGAGTGATACCACAAGAGAAGCCGGTGATTCTCGCGTAGTTCCTGACGCCGTGTCATAGATAAGATTGAGATATCGACGAATGACGGTTGGTTCATCCAAGTGGTGAGCATTCACGTTTTCGGTAGATAGCTCGCAAAGGAATGCCGAATTTTTTAGAATCTCTTGTTCTGCATGCTCTTGTACCTAACTTTGTCAGATTGTAATGATCATTCCACTGGGTGATGAGCTTACTGCATTTTTGAGACCTGTGTCTAAACCAGAGACCAAATCCAACCAATAAGGGTGATCCTGTCCCAATGCAGTCTCAAGGGCATCGATCAAGGCGGTGGCTATGCTCTCAGGCGAATCAGATGCATCAGCGGCGCTCATGATGAAAAGGTGCTGCAATTTGAGCTGGCAAAAGGGCAGTGAGAGTTGATCTGTGTGTTGGAAGATGGCCGTGATTTGCTGTTTGAAAGACATCTGGGAAAGATCTATAACGTGGTCAGCTCGAGAGTACCGAAACAACCCATCAACTTACGTAAGGTGTTATAAGGGTCCAAAAGGCGATCGAGCAGCAGTTTGACATGAGCTGCTGTTGCATCAAGAGATGCATGCCTGCCGATTTCCATTAGGAATGATAGGTTCTGACAATTGAAGATCGCCGCGTGTCGAATTACATCTAAGAGACGACCACTGGAAAGAAAAAGTGAAAATTGTTTTCCACATGCTGTGTTCGGTAACGCCGAGTCCAACTCGAATATCTCCTTGACCAATCCCAGCAGGTTACTATCATGCTTCCGACAAAAGTCACGTTGCTCGGTGCGAAAGTAATACGAGTATTGCTGGTTTCCAAAATCGTCCAAGTCTTGATTTGGGAGAAGATTGTCAAGCCCTTCAACTGCTATCCGAAAAGCTTCTGCGGGTTGACTGGGTTTGCGACCACGTACACATTCCTGTATCATTTTCTGAAATCGGGGCATGGACAAGCAGCCTGACGCCACGAGCGGTGGCAACACAGTGGATAAGAGGTGCTGTTTGTGATTCATTAGCAACGATTTTAGCCAAGTCATAACAATCGTATCGAAAGCAGTTTCTTCAAAATTCCGCAAGCGATAAAACCAGTTAGCGAGTAGCTCACTAGAGAAAGTAGCTTTGTGAAGCCCTTCTTCGAGGTACGAGGCTACCTTTGTGAAGATTCTACCCATCGTCTGTTGGTCCATACTGGTCCCACTGGATAAAATACGCTCGATCTCGTCTTCGGGACCTAATGCAGTAACGCTTTCGATCATAGTATCAGATACAGGAGAACACGCAGCGAGAGAATTCTTCAGGTCATAGCGGCTGAGGTCCTCATACACGAATTGTGAGAAGTGCTGATCGACGCGGGTCACCCGAGACAAAGCGTTTAGGCTAAGCAGCAGGTCTTTCTCTGGGAAACGCAATGTCCTGATAGTGGTGTACCTGTATGCTATGCGCTCGAAAAGTGGATCAAAGGCACCGATGGCTTTGAATGCTTCGAAATGATGGCGAAGCGTATCAGCGGTTGCGCTGAGAACGTTCGAATCGAAAGATGTTGCAACAATGCCAATAACGTCGGCTAGTATCGACAAGTCATCAAACTTTTCCAAATATTTCCTGACCGTACAGAAGTCATGGCGAGATATCCTGCAGACAGTGGTTGCCGTACTATCGTTGGGGTCTTTAACTGGAAATCTGCTCAAGTTAGAGAATAGTTCTGCCTGCTCAAGAGCATAACTTACCCGTCGAGCTGTTGTACGGTCGCGGCGACTTGCTCACGCAACCAGATCGCCGCCTCCAAACGAACTGTTTGACTCAGGCCTTCAAACTCTATGGGTGCCGGCGAATCGGTTTCGATGTTTGTGCCAAATATACTGGGTAGCTGCCGACATATGACCTCCTCGGTATTAGCGATCAACAATTCCTCTGTTTCGACCGAGTAAGGGGAGTCTCGGAGTAAAGTGCTCCTCAGATTGTACACATGTTCAGATAGGCCGGTTAACGGCACCTCGATAAGCAAGCGTAATGGCCAGCCGGGCGCCTGAGGGTTATCAGTACAGCTGTAGGTCCCCAGAATTAATCTGCAACTTACCATACCAGGGCTCGGCTGCTGGTTCAGCGATCCTGATGCTATCAACCATTGCAGATATCTTCCAAGAGAGAAGGTCTTTGAGCGGACGAGTTCAGCTATAACGCGAAACACCAGTTGGGGGTCTTTGCTGGAGTACGAAGCCAAACGAGAAATGTAGGCCAGTATGCCTTCGTATATGTCTACTCCGACATGACTCCATTTACGCAGCAGACGCGTGGCGAGATAGAGGCGATGCGAACCTTGTCGATAGAGAGAAGAGGCCCACTGCAAGACCGCTGAAACCAAGCAGTTGGAATCCGGAATGATATCCATGCAATCGAATGCTAAATCATTCACGGAAAACCCTGCAGTGTAATCCATGGCATCCAGAAGACGATACAGATTTCCCACCGATGCTTCAAACGTCGACAACCCAACGCTCGAAGCACGCATGACCTCTTTGTTCCTTCGGTCGATCTCGTTGACGGCTCGTGAGATTGTTGAATTGCTTCGACGTTGTGCAAATGTGCTGAGCACTGCTCCATGCCGTTCCCAAGCACCAGGAAGTAGAAGGCATGCAGGCTTGGTGACGGCAACTTTTGCCAATATACTTTCGAGGAAGGTGAGAACAGGCATCTCTCTGATTTCTCCATCCTTTCCATAGAGTTTCCCCGCATGGGAAAGAAGGGATTCGGCGAGACGCTTACCACGGCGACGGGAGGAGGTAAGGCCGTGCCAGAAATCAGGGATGCATGTGATAAGCAGCCAGAGAAACAAGCGCTCCAGAGGACATGAGTCGAGGCTGTTCAGCACCCAGTCGATGAAGTGGTCCTCCTCGAGCAGGTGTTCTTTGAACAAGTGGGTTGCCAGTTGGAGGGCATAAGTGATACGTGATTTCCATTCGTGCTGCCCAATGGCGGCGACGATGCCCTCCAGGAACTGCTCAACCGAACTCGTCCAGCCGCGAACCCAAGTTGTAGCGCCGGCCTGGCCTTTGCGTCTGTGAGCTCGCATCTCGTTTATTCCAACGCATTTAGCCAACCACATGGCGCGGGGGATTGGGATGCTCTTGTTGAGACACTGCTCTAGCAGCACTTTGCCCGTAATGCTGTGAGGCACTGTACGACTTAGTCTCCGTAAACCTACATTGGGGTTCGCTAGATCATGCAACCATGTCTCTCTTGTTGAGTCCCGCAGCGTCAACCTGGGAGGTGGCTTGAAGGTGTTAGGCGCAGTCAGACGGCTGCAGGACTGTCTTTTCTCAAGAACAGCAACGAATAGCGTAGAGAGAGTCGAAGTACCAGACTTGTTCTTTAAGTTGGCCCAGAGGGATGGTCGAGCAGTGTTCGTCTCATTCATGATCTGTGATTTGTTGCTGATGCCACTTTTGACAAGCGTTTCGGAAAGTACATCTTCGGGTTGATTGCCTGTCCATGGAAAGAGATCGGCAACTTCTGAGGAACTGTGAGCCCTCAGTCTGCAATAATGACAGGCATAATACTTACTGCCTCCAGGTAACACAGCACCCGGTGTAGGGCTATCTGGCCCGATAGGCTTGACTGGGGCAGGGTCGCCCTTGACGCCAGTCCCTCCCGGAATGATACGAATCTGCTGGCGTGTATCCCCTGGTGCCGATGAGCCTGGACGTGGGGGAACGGGGAGATGAGTAGTTGTGGGGCCTGCTCCGCTCAGGTCGGTACCACTGCCGTCCTCACCGTAGCTGAAGAACATCAGAGGCCTTCCCCTGGGCGGAGCACGCACGCCGTCGCTCGATGCTGTCTGTATTCCATCGAGCTGGACCGGCCTGGCCCTGGGCTTGGCCTGGGACGGGCGGTCTTCGGTGGGTCGTTCATGTTCTGTTCCTACTGCCGAGTCCTGGAGACCCTGCTGGGGGTTTGCCGCCCTCCACACCGGCGCGTAAGCGGGCGCGCCCCCGCGATGCTGCAGAGATTCTTGGGCGCCTAGGGCCACACGGGAAGTCATCGCACGGAGAGCGGATTCATGGTCGTGGGGAGCGCGGGCGGCCGAGGGCTAGACGGGCGAGGTGGAAGAGAGGCTCTTCATGCGCAGGCGTGATGGGGAGCGGAAAATAGGGCGGGTGCACGATGGACGCAGGGGCACGGGAGCGAAGTGGACAGAGCAGACGGAAGAGGGAGTAGAGAGATGAAGGTTGCGGAGGCCTGGCACGGCATCGAGCACGATGCAGCGTGCAGGGTTAGAGGCTAAGTCAGCGATCTGCGGATGCCGGGTGGGACTCGAGCGTGGGACAGTGGCACTATGCGCACTTGCAGCCGCCTTCCAGATAAAAAGCCCGCGGTCCCGGGCCATGCTCGTCTGTCCAGCCGGCGGCCGCCGAGCGCGGATGGGCATGGTACCTCTCTCGCAGACGTGTCTCGCCATCTGCCGGCATCTGCGTAGATGCGAAGAGAACTCGCGGCGTCGTCGCCGCTGGCGATGCCACGGCGCGCTGCACGCCGTGTGGCACGCCAGGGAGGGTGCGCGTGTTGGTGACTGGCAATGGCGCTCGGCATTGCTGCTGGCTTTCTGCGCGACATGTTGCCGATTCCGATGGCTTGGCGGGCCCAGCGCGCTTTGGGCGTCGCTTCACCACCACCACCGCCCTCCCCAAGCATCCACGCTGCACAGTGCACCATCTCCGCCATCCTGTGCGCCATCAGCCCGCCCTCCATCTCTCCATCTCTCCCCGGGACACTCTACACTCCCCGCCACCCTGCCACCCTGCCACCCTGCCGCCATGGCCTCCAGGAAAGACATGAAGCGGGCCGACCTCAGTGCGTCTCCACCACCCCAGCGCCCGCTCACGCTGCAGTCCGCTGCTTGTGCCCAACTGGCTCCACCACACCCCCGTCACGTGCTCTAACATCATCCTGCAGTCGTGCCATACACGGAGCCTGCAAAAGACAAGTCAGACGGTGACATGGCCAGTGTGTATCTCCTGATCCCAGGGTGACGATGCCCTCTAAGCACCATTGCAGGCACCATGGCCACCACGCTGCCCATGGCCGCGGTAGGTCGATCCCTTTGTGCCAGACGTCCTCACCTCAGCTGATTGTCCCTTGAAGATCTTCACCCGCAGCAAGTAAGAATCCGTCTGCAAGCAATCTCAAGATTCATTGCTGAAACTCTATGCCTTAGGTTGGTGGGATGGTATGCCACCCCTCACGCTGCACCTATCAGAAACGACGTTGCTAAGCCTGCCACAGGGTCGCCGTAGTCTTCGCTCTCCAGGCCTGGCTCGCTGAGACCCCAGAGCAGAGGCGGACGTCTTCCACGCCCGCCTATTTTTCCGTCGGCATGAGCTGTAAGTTTCTCGCATCCCTACAACAGGGACCGGCTGACCACACTCCCAGTCATGTCTCTTCTGGTCGTAAGTCTTGTCTACCTAGCTCATGCCCAACACTCGGAGCTTACTCGGCAAAGGGATACATGCCATTATTTCTTCCTCCGCCGCCCGTTCGTGTCGGAGCCGGCGGCTCTGGGACCGAGGCCCCGCCTGCCGCCCCGCCCTCGTGATTTAATGACTTGGTCATATCCATGACTGCATCTCCCAGTCTGTGATACATGTAAACATGCAAGAAGTAGCGCCCTTTCGCGTTTGTATAGTAGCTAGAGGCCAGTGACTGCAAAATTTAAATAATAGACCGTCATTAGTCTTGATAAACATACTCATGCCTACGTGGACTGACGGACCCAATCGAGGCTGGAGAGGACATCAAGCATGACTATAATGTCCTCGTGATGTAGAGTCAAGACAGTACAGGAATGCGAACCCGAATCGTCTGAGCTCGACAAAGTTGAGATCACCCAGCATCTGCATGGCTCACCGACAATTTAACGGGTGTAACGTACATAACACCCGTACATCCAGCAATAATCTCATTGCCACACGCAGGTAACACAAGCAGATAGTTTACATGCACTCAGCCAGGGTGTGACTGGACCCGAGCTCCGTAGCGCTATTTTACAACTCGAAGATTTTACAAGTATGCTTTCAGGGGTGGAAGCAGCCAGAAACGGAATGCTCCTTGCCATGCCTTACCTAGGGCCTTGCGAGGTCTGGTACTCGACCATCGTGCGCGCAAACTCTTCCCCCTGCTCTATTGTCGCCATTGTGGCCAGCTCCGTGAAACCCCACACTTTCCAGGATCTCGGCCTTCCCTCCACAATCAATCTCTGTAATACCATGTATTCCACCATGTGGCTTTGTTTCGGCTTCGACTGCACTTCGCGAAACTCCTTGCCCACCCCCTGTACGTCGAGGACTTGCTCGCTCTTGATGCGGACGATGGCCTGCTGCAACGAAGCCTCTATGTGGTCCAGGCCCAAGGGCAGAGCGTTGTTCGAAACGATACGGGCTTTGGGCGAGCCGTTGATCCTCCAGTGCATGATGATGTCGGACGGGCGTGCTTTTATCTGCTTGAGGTACTTCACGGTGACCGGCTCCATGCAGATCCTCGATATCGCTTTGTGGTCGCCCCTTCACAGGTCAGTTGAGAGGCCATGCCAGCAGCCAAGATGCAACGGGCACATACATTGCCAGTGCGGTGTAGAGCCGACTGTGCACGTCCAGAGCGAAATCGCACAGCTCCTTGCGCGCGGACATCCAGTGCAGCTTCGGCTTTTGCTGGGAGGACCGGTAGCAGCGGTACAAGCTGCGTACGGTTATCAGTTTCACGGCTCTCTGCGTTCGTGCAGGCAGGCAGGCACCTACTTGAATAAAGCGGTTAACCGCTGCTTCAAGGCACGCCACTCGTAGTCAAATCGCTCGCGAAGGGGTATTCGAGTCAAGGGAAATAGCGGTGCGCGGGCGAAGGTGCCTGCAGCAAGTCAGCCATCGGGTCCGAACGATGCCAGCCCTGAGGGGGTCTGCTACCGGTGAAAAGGCCCATATCCACCGCATAGTTGCGAATGTCTGCCATGGCCCGCTGCTCCAGTGTTTTGGGCGACCATTGGCCCGGGTTGAACGGCTTCATTTCTTCTTGAGCGGCATTCCTCTTGCGCAGAAGGCATGTCGAGGAAAAGGAGCGAGCATTGTGCTGGACACAGAGGAATTGGCGGTACGCGAATGCGCGCGATCGAAATGGTAGATGCGTCGACATTGCGAGTGGGCTGGTGACGGTGGAAACCGAATCGCGTCGGAGGTCCGCAAATGTTCAGCGCTCGATCGATTCAAAGTGCCAGAAGCGCTAGTTAACATAAAGGATGCACGTCACGTGATACCCCTCTCGTCAATGAGATGGTATTCACAAGGTTACTGAGATGCAGCATACTCTATGATACTATTCTATTAGACGTTGAAATGTTTAAGCCTATTCAGTACTGTTGCAGTATCTTAGCTTGTCAAAATAAATGCCATTGGGCTCTCCGCACGCGAGATTTGCCAATGGTAAACATGGCTGGATTTTGTTCCGTGAACATATGCTACGTGCAGCTATAGCATGCCTAAATTCTATTGATCCATATACTATGCCATCCTGTAGATATAGCCCTCCTATTACTCTGTACAAAGATGCGACCTATCCTAGGCAAGATCTATTTCACGCCACTATGTCAATGTGCTAACCTTGGGATTAGAAGCATAAAATGAAGCACGCTCTCCTCAGTTATTTAGAAGTTAGCGTCTTCGAAGAGTACAGTTACTGCTGGTAGGAGTGAGGTTGATTCGCTAGAACTTTTCGTTTATTCGCTACAATCGTAGCTTCGCTTCTTGGGATACTTTGTATTTGAATGGCACAAGGATCTGGAAATGGCCTGCCTTGCCGGAAATAAGCGCAGATGAACCTATGAAGGTATAATTGCAAAACTTGATGTGCTCCGTTTTGCTGTAGTGGGGCGGGTTGGGTGTAGAGCTCAAAGGGGGAGGGTAATCCACAACAGACGAAAAATAAGTGCATATCTTATGGCGTGAAGGCTATGCTACGGGGGCAAGAGCGGCATTATGCCCTTCCTCAACGTCTCCGGCGAGCTTCTGCAACACTTCGCCCATGAAGCCACCCCAGAACCCATCTCTCCCTTCATCTCTCCCATACCAGATCATATTCCGCCAGAGTCTTAGGGCTCGAAAAATACCACTAACACTACTCGTCTCACAAAGACCTAGGGAGCCAGCCTCCGGTCCTAGAATATGCACTGTATCCTTCTCTTCCGACATGTACGCAAAATATACGTGCGTTGCGTGTCCCACGATAGCGAAGCAGGGTTCTACTAGGTTACTCTCGTGTACTAGTCCTGCGCGCCGCGCAAGCTGTATTTTTCTGTAGGCCAGCTGCCATCCATATGCTGAGCTAGTATTCCGCTCCTGCCTGATTGCCGTCGGCAGGTTTGACCTCCACGCAGGAAAAGAGGGCTGTCGTCTTTGTAAACGCATCTGTCATGTGGCTTACGATAGTTCGATTCCGTCATCATATACCCAGCGCTGCATTGCGCGTTACGCTTCTCTCCCCGTACCTATGGCTCTGCGACGCGATTCTACTCCCGCCAAAAATAACAAGCGCCAACCCACAACTGGACCTCGAAAGGGTGACCCCATCGTGAAATCCACACGGCACTCGAAGTAGCGCGCGACCACAAAACATCCAACTACCTCGCACCCCTCTCGCACCTACTTTTCTGCCAGCTCGCACCAAGAGGAAGCTGTAAGGAAGTGGCAAATGTATAGAATTAAATGCATTGATTGAGTGTGTAGTTCAGTGTAGAAGTCTATGTGTAGCAGATATGTTTGACGCTCTTATATAGCGAGAATCCATCATGTGACATGGCCCCAGCTGCTTACAGAAGCGCCTACAAGAAGACTCTGAAGCCGAAGCCGACGAGCTAGAAGACGTACGCCCTTTCAAACAGCCCCGGGAACTTCCTCCCTCCGAATACAAAACACTTTGAAGAGAACTTGCAAATGGGCTTCAAAGCTGAAGTCAACGGGCAAGAAGTCCCTCCTTCTAAGGACCGGCTCTCTGAGAAGAACTTGCAAATATTAAGAATATTAAACGGGGAAGACATGGACCCCGCAGCCAACGATGCTTCGGCTCTCAAACGGACCTCGTCACGGCGCTCCATAGTCCCATCGGAAGCGGTGACAGAATGAACTCAACGCTCTTCTAACACCACTGCCGTCTACCGCCACAAGAATATTGCGGCCGCTGAGATTCATATGCACGCTGAGCCGCCTGACCACATCCAAGCCGCTATCGACCGCATTATCAACGCCGAAGTCTCCAAGGAGCGCCGATCAGAACTCCGCGACGGCTGCCTCAAGAATTTTAGGGCTCAGGCTGGTGAGGATGACTTTATTAGGCCACTCCACCGCGGAAGCGCCAGCAGCAGTCCGCCAGCGAGCCCTGCATGTTCACTGAACTCCCAATGACTAATGCACCCACTCATACCCCATCCAACGATTCCTACGAATCGAGCACGATGCCTCCTCCACCCCTCCCGGGATCCTCGATCAACCCCCCCCCCACCGTCCTGACATCTCAATGGGCATACAACTTACGGCTCTTATCTCTGCTCTCTCATCGCAACATCTTAGCAAGGTCAAGGCCAGGAATTTCCTCGCATGGCTCCAGGATGAGATGATACAGCATAAGCTAGACGGGCCGCTTGAACCAACGCTGATCTCAGTACCTGCCCCACGCGCCTTAGATCTGGCCTTCCCGTTTGCTGTAATTGAGGGCAAGGCCTACTCGACCGGTAAACAGATCTTCGAGGCAGAAAATCAAGCTTCAGTTTCCAGGGCTTGTGGACTTAAGATACAGCTTGATCTCAATAACCTAGTAAACCGCGGCGCAACAAGTTCCGATGCTCTGCCCACAACCTCAGACACCGAACCCCCGCTTTTCTTCTCTATCTGCACCCAAGGCCCTATTCACGAGCTCTGGGCCCACTGGACCGTCGTTGAAGATGGTGTGCGCATGTTCGGATCGAATCGTTTGGATAGTTGTAATGCGCTATTGCTAGAGCAGATGGAGGACGTTATAGCTAGGCTCAATAATATCGGCTTTTGGGGTTTAGGACCGTTTATGAAATCTGTGGTAGAGCGTCCGGGGATGGTGGCAAAGAAGGCAGAGGTCAAGTGTAAGCAGCTGAGGCCATGTCACATGATGGGTTCTCGCTATATAAGGGCGTCAAACATGTCTTCTACACATAGACTTCTACACTGAACTACACACTCAATCAATACATTCAATTCTTCATATCTCCCACTTCCTTACATCAAGTGATTCCAGTGTTTTTTGTTCACTCGGTCGTAAGTGAAAGTATGAGCATTGCTAAAGATGAAGGTTCGCCAACGGAATGCATACTCAGTTAGTACCTTCTAATGTTTACCATCGCTATAATCTTCGTTCCACCGACATTTACGGCGATAAGTTACCGAGCTCGTTCACGACCCGTACTCGAACTAATTGCTGACCTCAAGGCGTTAGACATTCTACGATATACATCTTTTCGACTTAGCAGGATGATACCAGACACAAGCAGCTTTAGGCTCTATCCGTTGTAACTAGTTGCCATTCACGTTAGCCCATGCGCACCCAGACTTCAATGCGGTGACTTGCCTCCAACTTGTTCAGTCGAACAAAAAAACCTTCTAAAATCTTCCTGAGTTCGTTACTCCCCAGTAAAGGGCACCATATATAATTGGGAGGGGGGTGTTCGCCAACTGGTCTTCAGGAATGACTTCCTGAATACAGGTATGCTTAGGAGGATAACTGAGGCGGTCGACTAGTGTAAGTGAGACCGTTGGGGACGAGAGGAATTCCCCTTTTGTCTCCTCTCAGAGAAGGAAATTGATGATACGGATATGGTAAGCAATAGCGTCACCATCGTGGATACTATGTGTCGTATGTTGTTCCGCTTGAAAGCCCGGCAGTGAACTTGGCTTACTCTTGTTTCTAAGATAATCTTGTACTGAGAAGCATACATGTTGGTAATTTGGAGGACAATAGAATTCGAGGCTCTGAGTTGAGCTTAGTTATTATATATATACCCTTAAGTTAGTTTCTATCCGGACAGGCAAGCTCCAATGGCTGTTTCCTCGTATCACGACAGCTAGCACGCCTGTGCCATGCATTGACGCGTCGTTCAGCACAGCTTGGAGAGGGTATTGATGGGACTCGATGCATGACTCAACCTGAAGCCGAGCAGCCCTAATTCGGAGTAGTCATTTTGCAGATTGAAAGGCGAACAATCCTCAGGCCATCATTTCATAATGCAACATCAGTCAATATGCCTTATATTGAGTTTACTCTACAAAGGTGCTCCTGCATGGTGGGGGCAACGGCGCTGATAGCTTGTGCGCACCTTGGGCGCGCCCCTCCAAATAATCCTACCGCAGATCTCGCCGATCCTACACAGATTACACGCGGGTTCCATACCACTTCTCCTCCAACTACTCAGGAGAAGAAGTGTAAGGAAGTGGCAAGTATGAAGAATTGAATGAATTGATTGATTGTATAGTTCAGTGTAGAAGTCTAAGTGTAGCAGACATTTTTGACGCTCTTATATAGCGAGAACCCATCATGTGACATGGCCCTAGCTGCTTACAAGCAGATATAGTCAACAGCAAGAAAAGTGTGCATAGTGCTCAATGCAACCGACAAAGGTAAAGTCCTTTCTACCAGTACTTACAACTTTTCACAAACCCAGTGTAACAAGTATTAGGAATAACTTAGATATGCGATTCCTAGGCCGTGGCGGGATGTCAATGGAAGCGGGAGAAATACCAATATATTTCTGATATAATGCTGTATGAATGCGAGAAAGTAAGTCAACATTGTAAATAACTTTTCTCTGCCATTGTCCCTCCGATCCAAATATACTGCAGCTCACGGTTTCGCCTCGATAGAACTAAGATCCAAAAGCTTCGACCTAGCCTCGGGGAGAAGTCTCGCGTAGTAACAGTGGTAGAGGTGCGCTATTACACTCCCCTAATAGCATGTCAGCAGATATCAGTAGTTGTTAGGGCATAGATCATACCGTGGGCAGACTGATTGTTTCGGCCGGACGGCTTGCTACTCATGCGCCTCTTCTTTGGGTCTGGTTCGACGAGATCTACATTTTTGCTCTCTTGATCTGCGTCAGGTATATCAAGAGCCATCTGAGGCGAGTCGAGAGTAGATGCTGGGGTCGAAACAACTTCCAACCTACGACTCCGCCTTAGATGCGGCTCGACAAAGCCCAAGCTCTCACCCTCCCGCTTCGTACCAGAATAAGCCTCGAAGATAGGCGCGATTCTAGCACCACTTGCAAGATCAGCCTCAGAAGCTGGCTTGGTTTGAGGAAGGGGTCGACCCTGACTTGAGTCACTGTCACTGCGTTGGTGAATCGAATGAATTGGTTCTGCTTGAGGCAGCGGAGGTAGCGGCTGATAATACTGAGGAAGAGGAGGAGGAGATGATGATGGTGGTGGTGGAGTAGGAGTCACCGATGGATGTAGTTGGGGAAAAGGGTCATTCTGCCAGCTACTGAGACGGAAAGAATTCGCGCGGGCGCCTATCTCTTGTTCTCCTAGCTGCCAATGCAACGATTCTGCAGCCCGCCAATCCATACGCACTTCGTTAGCGACCATTTTCCACATCTGATCTTTCAACCTACGTAGAGTTAGTCAGTTGTTGCTGTATACGTTGAGGGCCTGGATAGTACGTGTCTCCCCCATTCCATGCCTTTCCTCTGACTGTTCATCCGTAAGATTTCCAGTGGATCTATGACGAAGCACGACCAAAAAGAAGTTTCGCAAAGTACATACCGAGTGTATACTCTCGCTAGATGATCCTTCTTGTCTTCGTCCCACCCACCACCTTGCTTCACCAAATAGTTTTGATAGCGCAATCGACACGACACTAAGGTTCTGCCTGGTATTTGCCTCGCTATGTCTTCCCATTTCGTCCCCTGCTCGCGCAACTCAAACAGGAGGCTGTCTTCTTCCGGGGTCCATCTGCACTGCTTCCTGACCGTAACCCATCCTCGCACTGGAGCTGAGGTTACTATCTGCTGTGGAGGAGGTTCGTTGGAGCTCGTAGTCCATTCTCGCACTGGAGCTAGGGTTACCATCTGTTGTGGAGGAGATTCATTGGAGCTTGTAATCCATTCTGGCACTGGAGCTAGGGTTACCATCTGTTGTAGAGGAGGTTCGTTGGAGCTTGTAATCCATTCTCGCACTGGAGCTAGGGTTACCATCTGTTGTGGAGGAGGTTCGTTGGAGCTCGTAATCCATTCTGGCACTGGAGCTAGGGTTACCATCTGTTGTAGAGGAGGTTCGTTGGAGCTCGTAATCCATTCTCGCATTGGAGCTGGGGTTACCATCTGTTGTAGAGGAGGTTCATTGGAGTCGGGTAGCTGTTTTGGGTGATCATCGCTTGGTGCAGCGTACTTTGGCTCTTGCGTCGAGTGTGCTTGAGCCGGCTGTGAGGGACTGAGCAGGCTATTAATATCCATGACAGGCGGTGAACTGGCACTAAGCCGGCACCTTTTTTGCTAGGCAGATTTGGAGCGCTGCGGACGACGTAGGGTTGCAGGAAGGCAGCCGTTGAAGGGCTGGGGAAATGAGTGAAGGACGTCAGGCTGATCGAGGGGAGCTTTGTATTATAAGTAATCGAAGAACCTTGCTTTTCGTGGACTTCAGCTGTCGGAGGAATGAAATATCAGATTGGCTCCCTCAGAGGCGACAAGGTGAGCCCACCACCACGGTCTGGTCGGCGGGAAGGCTAGTGCCGTCATATCTTGGAGAAATCATCGGACAAGGGTTTGGATGCGCAACGAGGAACCACTGTGCATGGGTCAGGGGTAGAAATCAGTGTGTCAAACATGGCTACCCTGGATACTTGGAGGGGGAGTATGCAACGGATGGCCACTACATGTACTTTTTACAACCGAACGAGGAAAAAAAAAGCTTCTCGCAGATGGATTTTACCCCACCGAACCCTTTGGCACTAAGCAGTCACATGGGTGGCAGAACAGGTACCGCACTTTGCATGGTGTGTTATAGTGATCTTTCGAACATTTGGTTTTATTTTGTTTGCTGAGGATGTGGTCGAATAAATCGCTCTCTCATTGAGCAGCTCCCTGGCGTCACCACACTGATGCTTAGCCCGGCGGGTGCCAAGAAATTACCGTCGGGCTTGCATACGCCCCAGTTACACAACCATGGGTTAGCTACGCTACGTAACACCACAAACGGGGTAAACTCAAACCAATAAATGCGCGTGGGTTAGGCGACCCTGCGATGACTGCGTGAGATGAGTCGCCCCTCGAACAGTGACCAGCGCAATGATTCAGCCTATGATGATGCTTTACCGCGACACGGTACTGAAAATCACCTCTCTGATGGGTATCCACAGTATCGAAGGTTGTTGTACTGAAACAAGCAGTGAAGAGAGACTCCGGCGCACTCATTGGAGTAGAGGATGCTGCATGAAACTTCTGAACACCGCAGTGCCCCACCGCCAAAACATTGCAGTTACGAAAATGAAGGCGCATCTTGTTTGATTTCTATTCATCCCGCCTTCACCGCTTTGTAAAGCGTCATTCATTCCAATCGAGGACGCAACGATGCATTCTGATTGGCTTTGGTTTCCGCGAATTTGGCCCCAGAACTGAAGTTTTCAATTTCACCCCCGACTTATACACATCCGACGCTTGGGCCTCAGATACGGCTACGATGTTCTTCCAAACCGTGCGAAACTGGGCTGTGATTGGATAGTCATCAAGCAACCGGGTTACCGTCTCAGCAATTCGTTGCTGTCCTTCACAGTTACAGCAGGTGACACATGCTGGCAACGAAATCGAGCAATGGCTACGATAAGTCATCAAGCCTTCCTTCTCTTACCTCGTCAGACATTGTGCAACTTCGTAAAAGCTGCAATCCTTGCTCCGCACATACCCAAAGCTACCCGAAGCTACCCAAAGCAAACGCGACGCTTCTTTGCCTGAAACGAAGCATCTACAGCCTCAGCTCAGCGAAGAAAGGTAGAAGGCTACCTCTTTGATTTGGCTTTGATGTACTAACCAATCATGCTTTCCAGATGGCTATCGTTAATATCGATCATGATACGCGAACACATGTCAACAGCTGCATTTTCAAGTCTAAGTACAGCGCGATTGAAATGTCTGCTAGACGCTGGTTCACAATACTGTGGTCTTCCCCTATGGTTGTTCGTGCACGGGACAACGACCACCACAGTAGTTGTGTGTCGGTCGCGGGGCTGCTGTGACGTAGGATCCTTCGCGAACGCATGAGTGGCTGACCTGCAGGCGCTACGGCACGTGGGAGGCGCAGTTTGTTGTTGCAGCCCCCTCCATTTAGACCACGGTCGCCCTGACTTTTCGCGCTGTCCATGGTGTAGTGTGCAGTTAAGCAGGTGAGAATTCACGCCGAGGTCGTATGAATATTGCTTATAAATAATTTGGACTCCGATGAAGATGCATTTTCTTCGCTGCTGCAACAAGGATAAAATCAAGAAGGCCGAAAAGCATAAGGAAGCCTTACGACAGAATAGCTGGCGGTGCCGGTGGGGAGTATGCAATGCCTCTTTCCAAGATTGTGGCACCCCGAGATCTATAGCCTCCCACCTCAGCCAGCATCTAAAGCCTAAACCGCTTCGCTGGGAGTGGGACTCATGTTATTACGCACCGTACTACTGGCCGTTGATCCCATGTGTAAATAAGTTGCGGAAGGTTTATGAAAGCACAGCCCATAATGATGCTGTAAGGAAGTGGCAAGTATGAAGAATTGAATGTATTGATTAAGTGTGTAGTTCCGTGTAGAAGTCTATGTGTAGAAGACATGCTTGACGCTCTTATATAGCGAGAACCCATCATGTGACATGGCCTCAGCTGCTTACAGATGCATTTCTCTTTGATGTTTACTTATGGTGTTTTCTGATTCAACTAAGGGGTATCATAAAATTAAAACTAAGAACCATGCAAAGTACCCTTTGCAGGCCAACAAAAAGGCGTGAAAAAGGTAACTAATAACACTTCATTCGCAAACCAACAATCGTTGAGGCAACTAATCACGTGGCCTGAGCGAATGTGGCCACAGCGGAGTAGTGCGCATAAATTATAAGACGCCTGATTTCTTCCTCATCCCAACGAAGTCAACATAATACAATAGCTCCTTTACAAGAGGTGAGGGCGTGGGCGGCTGCCTCTCTGAGAACCATGGTTCTCTCAGAGAGTTGAGCCTGTTGCCTGCGCCCTTCTCTACATAAAAGCCAGCTTCTGTACCGTTATGTCGAACACGCAACATCCAACTCTTCCACTTCCAATTGATATTTACTTATCCTCCTGTTGTGACTCTATCGGGCCTTCCAAATTCTCTCGCTACCCGAAGAATTACCTTCATCCGTATATAGAGCGTCCTATCTTCTCTCTCCTACGGTTTGTCTATCGGGAAGACAACCCTTGTCAAGCTAAGCCCGTTGTTGGTGGCCGAAGCGTTCTCTCCTCCCAACTTTTCCCCCCAAGCAAGCTTACACGCAGGAACTTCGAATTCTATTACCTTCAGCTTGCAACTCCAAGCTCTCTACATAAATCAAAAAATTTTGCTACTTCTCAGGATGGGACAGAGTTGGATGATCCTGGCCCTGAGATTGGAAGAAGTTCTATGTCGGGGCAAGCTTGGGGAGATTCTTTTCGACGGTTCAGCTCAATCTCTAGTTATGCTTTTGGCCCAACCTGTTCCGCCCCCGAGTTCTATGTGAGTATTCAACCCCTTACTTAAGGTTAAATTAACTTACGACTTTCCAAGCCAGTATACTGCGGTGCAATCGGATACGGAGAATCTTGAATGTGCAAATCTATCCATTAACACGGTATGTGAACGAGAACATAACTCGGATAAGCAATTTATCAGACGCCAAAAAAAGCGCAGGATGCAAAGCGATGGACATCTTAACAATCGAGATATGTTTTCAGGTCTACCTGTAGAATTACTCGAACTAGTCTTTAACGACCTAAGGATTGAGGATGTCCTGACTCTCAGTCTCGTCAGCCGATACTTCTGGAGTGTTGGTGAGAAACATATCCAGACATACGTTCTATCGTCCCTAGCACCTTGGGCAGGCGAGGCCATTGTCTGTGTGGGAGACGGCATTAAGCAGGGAGATTATCCACCAGGAATGCTTACCGCAAAGGAAGAGAATGATCTTCATGAATGCTTGCGCAACAAGAACCTGCCGACAAACCTTTCCTCGTTTGTAGATCTGTGCGCCTGGATTAGGGGCGATGTCTCACCCTCAACCACATTATTGAGAAAGCTTCTCAAGAGCGAACAGTATCATTCAATGTTGGATTCGGATCGTTTTCAGCTATTGAACACGGTTTGGCCTGACCTCTCCCAGTTTTACCCAAAAGATCAATTCTGGATTCTTCGAAATTTAACGACAAAAGTGTACGTTCGTTCCGAAGCGATTGCTTTAGAGCCGGCGCATATCCATGGCCCCAATATAGACTTTATAGGATTCGGAGAAGTTATACTCTCTCGAACATGTTGGTCAACGGACTCCTCTATCAGTATGGAATATGAGGGGAACATTCACAGAGGAATTTGGGCGGGACACTGCTTTGACATTACAACACTGGGAAGGCACAGGCAAGATGCCAATTGCGATGAATGGATTGACGTCAGCGAGGATGTCGCCAAGGAAATTGCGAGCATTTGGGAAAGTGAATATGGTAGTAATTGGCGTGAAATCATCTGTCAGAGTAAACCCCCTCATCACTATTACTAAGAATGTGTGTATTGGAATTAATCGTTACACTCCATAGATAGGGTAATCGAGGAGAAAACAATCGTTTTTATATCCTTCGAGCACAGGTCGATTACCCCATCCAAGAAGCTGATGCGTGCTAACCGAAGTGACGTCCAATGAACCCTACACTGACCGCATCCTAGCAGCACACTATGCGAGATCAATGCACAGTCGCTTGACAGTCGATCCGTGCGGCATTTCGCATCCTGGGGCAGTGTTGCCAACGATTTTCCGGATCCAATTCGAATCGATCGATATCGCTTACCTATCGCCAATTATCGCCAATTCAGGCTTAGAACTACTTGGTATTAAAATTTTCTACCTTCTTTTCTTCGTACGAGACTACTATACTTCTAAAACTCGTTATGGCACAATCAGTAGTATCAAATGATACAATATCAAATGATAGCTCATCTTTTCTTTCAGTCCCTCAAAGTAAAGCACGACAAACCTCCCCTGTCCGTGCTTATTGTCGTACGCCAACTGAAGAAGAAGAGGCCCAGAAACCACGATGGTTACGGTGTAAATACTGTGAATATGGTGCTCAGTATTGGCACGGCAATAGGTGCACCGGGTGAATCAGTCTGCAGCTGCAAAGTAAGTTCGAGAGTAGATGATTGATTCTATAGAGAGAGAACTATGGAGGAGTTTATATACACGAAGACGCGTTATCCCTTTGCAACGCACGGAGCGCTATAGGCCATGGCGCGTGTGCGCGATGAGTCATAGCGAGGAAGGGAGCGAAAGAAAGGGGCGAAGAAAGGGGTAGAAGGGAGAGGAAGAATGTGATCACGAGACATGGTGTTGGCGCCATAGGAATATGATAATTCCAACACCATAGGAATATAATGGTTCCAACACTCAGAGTACTACAAATATGAGAAATCATTTACGCAGACAACACGATATAGATGTTGAAGTAATAACTTCTTCTATTCGTACGACAGCTACTTCTTCTATTGAAGCATTATATGATAATCTTATTCTTAAGATTGGCGATGCTTCAATAGTTAATCAAGAGATCTTTCGTCGTACAATAAATCAAGAAGTAATTAATCAAACGCTTCTTGATTTAGTTATTGTACGAAGACTTCCGTACTCTTGTATCGAATGGCCAGAACTTCATACCTTAGTACGAGCATTAAATCCTGCTGGTACAGTCTTCCTTCCAACATCTCATACGACAATGAAGAATATGATTACGACTTGGTATACCCAATCAAAATATATCGTACGAAAGCGGCTTCAATCATCTCAGACAAGTATTCATCTTGCTATAGATATCTGGACATCGCCAAGTCATACTTTATTACTTGCAGTTTGTGCTAGCTTTATCGGCGTACAAAACTCCTTTCGTAATATTCTTATTGGACTTCGAATCGTAGAAGGCCATAGTGGTGAAAACCAATGGAATTCGCTTCTTCCATTACTACAAGAATATGGTATTGAGAATAAGATTGGCGCAGTTATCGGTAATAATGCAACTACAAATAATACTCTTTGTCGTACGATGGCTCAATGGCTTGGTTCAGAAAAGAAAATTAACTGGAATCAAACATTCCTCCGGCTTCGATGTTTTGGTCATATCTTGAACCTTGTTGTTCAAGCCTTTCTATTTGAAACAGATACGGGTGAAGATATCATAGTTTCGTACGATCAAGAAGATCAAAATACTGAAGAGGTGGATGAAAAGAAACAAAAAGAAAGAGCCACTGAGATTCGTACGAAGATGGGGGTATTGGGGAAGGTTCATAATATTGTCGTTCACATCCGTGCCTCTCCACTGCGTATGACAGAGTTTAAGCAAGAAGCTGAAAGAACTATCCCTCTTGATAATCGTACAAGGTGGAATAGCTGGTATAAAATGATACACGTTTTACTTAACGCAAAGATACTGAATGCCGTACGAAACTACTCAGAGAAATACGCAAACGAAGGCTCTTTAGATCGAAAGGATTGTCTAGATATTAACGATATTTCTCTTCTTCGTACGATGGAAGAATTCCTTGGAGTCTTTAATTCTGCTTGTCTTTTTCTTCAAGGTCAACAAGCAACTCTTGAACGGGTGTACGAAACAATCGATATTATACAGCCACATATTGAGAACTCTTTGGTATGTCGTACGATAATTAATTAATTTTATACTAATTTAGATAGAATAAAAACAAGCAGATGACTCAACGTATAAAGAGATTAAAAGCCAAGCTCAAATTGTCTATTAGCAAGCTTGAGAAATCTCCATACTATCACGCTGCTTGTATTTTGAATCCTGAACTTCGTACGATAAGGATTTATGAAACTTATAGATATCGAGTTATTAAGCTTTGGGAGGAATACCGTCGGTCAAAGAACTTTCTTCCAGCCTCGTACGACCAACAGCAACCTCCAAAAAAAGGTTTATAATGATAGGTTTGAAGAGCTAAGGCAGAATCGTGAGGAAAACTAGATCCAGCGACCACAGAGTCAAGACGAATTTGAGAACTACCTTAATGAGCCACCTTCGTACAAAACTGGTCTTCTACCATTAGAATGGTGGATGCAGGACGTACAAAAAGAACGATGGCCACAGCTTTCGCAATGGGCGCTTGAGATTCTCTCAATACCTGCTATGAGTGATAAGCCAGAAAGAATCTTTTCTAGTAGTCATCATACAGTTTCTTGGGATAAAACTGCAATAAATGCAGAATCACTTGAGATGCTTGAATGTGGACGAGACTGGAAGAAAGGGGATTTGCTTGTAGATAATTTCTAATCGTACGAGCGTAATCTTTGTCAAGTAATTATCATAACTATCTCCTCTTAATCGTACGAGCTTAGCTATCTCATTGGAGTCCTCAGGCGTCAGGGCTAGGAGAGAAATGACTGCCAGAGTCACCGATGCGGGCTTCATGGAGTCAGTTCTTGAGCCATATGCGATTACGATCCGGAACCGGGATGTGAGCAAGAACCTCCGCAAGCACTTCTGCATCCAGGAGCTGCCTTACGATCCCAAAGACCGACTCGATTACTACAAAAAGATGCTTATGCTTAGCGTCTGGCTAGAATTCGACGAAAAGTGCATTCAACGGGAGTACAGAGCTATGAGCGAGTATGAATCTAACGAGGCTGAGCATTCGGCATATGCCTTGTGCGACATATTCCTTGACGAACCTCGGCATCTGTGGCCCATGAAGGACAAGGGCGATCAGCTTTGGCTGCCAGTCCGTATGCTGTAACTTGTCCGGAAGCTACAGGATCAATGGGTAGCCCCCCCCCATTAGTTTGCGCGGGAAACGATACTCCTCGCCCACAACTACGCATGCTCAACCCATACGCCCACTGCGATGCGTCCAGTGCTCCATCCGGGCCCCCGCGCTGCGCTCGCAGCCTCCTATGAAGCCCAACACGGCCCTCTGCCTGACGTGGTCGAAACGTGCGGCCAGTCCCTTGTCGGCGGCTTCTCTAATCCCGCCTCGCGCATACGCCGCCACCCGTCCGCGCGCAGTTCCAGTCCGACGAGCATCGCAACCCGCGCGACTTCATCAGGCGTCTGACGCCCCCGACACCGAGCACTTGATACAGTACCCCGCCGCCGTTGCTGAGCCCTAGTACTGTCGGCTCGAATGCCACGGCGTCGCCACCGCCGATAGATACCCCATTGTTAGTGGAGAACAAGCCGGCACCGAAGACGGCGAAGCGGAGGCTAAATGAGGATAGCTGCGAGACATCTTCTACTGTCAAGCGACTGAGAGGAGATGTGTTGTCCGCACTGGAGACAGAGATTCACATACCACACTCGCCGCTGCCGATGAATACCCTACCGTTGGTGGAGGCCGAACCGACGCGGAAAACAGCCAAGCGGAGGCTCGATGAGGATGACTGTGAGCCATGTACTCCTGTTAAGCGACGAAAAACAGCTGCGTGCAACTCATCAAGACATTGGATGCCCTGTCCGTCGTCCGCGCTGGAAACAGCGATTCATATACCGCACCCTCCCGAACTCAAGCGCAGAAACCATTGACATGCCCATGTCTGCCCTGATTTCCTCGAGATTCATATGACTAGCACGATACCTGCTCATTCGCATGGAAAACCTTACATTATACCTCCATCGAAGTCAAGCGTTAAGAAAAGACAATGTCGGAGGAGATTGAGGGCAACAAGACCTGTAGGTAGTCGGAGGTGTGCTAGCAAGTCCATGGGGAAGTCAAGAGAATACCACGGTATCCAGGAAAGGATACAAAGGCCACCAGACTGAGCGGCGCACGGTCTACTCTCTTGCTGCAGTCAGCGCAGCACATCCGACAACCGGGTGGAGGTGATTCCGACGACGATGCCCTTTGAAATTGCCGCGAACCTTTGACGATCCCTCGAAAACCTCCGTCGCGATAAGCAAAGAGTTATTCACGAACGTCCACAACTTCGGCACTAGGTTAACAAATCGCAATAGGACCGATTTTGTTGCTGGCGACGGTGGAGAGGATGGTGTCCGCCCTGGATCCCCTTTGCCATGCGTGGCGTGAAGATACCCACCATGCTCATCGATCCCAGCGTTTGATTTCAGCTGTCTCCTTCACCGCCGTGACCCATCCCAGAGTCCATTGTATCGCCAGCCCACCAGCCCGCCATCCACCGGGTTGCCCAACCGCAGCTCTCCGGCCCCGCACTGTGCCAACACCTCCGGTTGAGGAGCGTTTCACCCAGGTCCCCTCTGTATCGCCATCCCGCTATCCGCTAGGTTGCCCAACCGTAGCTCTCCGACCGCCTCTAGAAGCACAAGTATTCTTTGTATTGCTATCCCACTCCCCACTGGGTTGCCCGAGAGTTTTGACAACGACGGTGCGGTTGGCAATGACGGTGGTCATATTTGCCCTGGTGTCCTGTTTGCGCTGATACAGTCCGCGGCTTTCAGACGAAGCTTTCGTCGGCTTTTAGGGGTAGCTCGAAATTAGAGACGGCCATAGGTGTGTCCTGGGGCTCGCACTCGCTCATGTTGAAGCCTGCGAGATATTTGTTGACATACGCCCTTTGGGCCTGTACTCGAACTGATTGCTGACCTCAAGGCGTTAGATATTCTACGGTATACATCTCTTCCACTTAGCGGGACGATACCAGATACAAGTAGCTCTAGGCTCTACCCGTCGTAACTAGTTACCATGCACGTTGGCCTATGCGCACCCAGACTTCAATGTGTTGACCAGCCTCCACCTTGTTCAATCGAACAAAAACACCTTCTGTTATCTTGTCGAGTTCGTTACTCTTACCGCTACATTTAATCTGCACGATGGTATTGTTCACTAAAGTGGCCTTCAGTGACCCCAGTCTCGGGATCTCGCACTGGGAAGCGATCGGCCCAACCGTCAAACTTGCAGTGCTCGATTTGGAGACACCAATAGATTTGCCAATGGTAAACATAGCTAGACTTTGTTCCATGAATACATGTTACGTGCAGCTATAGCATGCTTAAATTCTATTGATCCGTATACTGTGCGATCCTATGATGCCATGCTATAGATACAGCCCTCCTATTACTCTGTACAAAGATGTGACCTAACGCTAGAACTACAATAGTCTACAATCATCACCCTAACCAGTGTCCAGAATCGGTGAGAAGGGTGGGTATCAATGATGTGGAAGCCGGACATTCGCCATTTCCCATATTCGCAACGCCGTTTACATGCAATACATATAATACAGATGAGGTCAAGAAATCGTGTCTAGAGGTTACTGCTTGTTCCGAGAAGCTTCAGCACCGCTTCGTACGTGCCGAACATGATCGCCGCACTTGGAACCACGCGGAACATATGAGGGACTAGCCCGCCGTATAGCGCAGCCATACCCTCTTCTTTCCAGATCAGGCGGAAGCACTGTGCCAGACCGGTGTATTTGAGTTGTCCGTTCTCAAGCGGCGCTTGGCGGAGACGGGTACGGACAACCTGTATGAGCATTAATATGCCGCCCTTAAGAGCACCAACTATAGAGTCCATACGTACCTCGTGGGGATAGGTAATCAAAGCAGCAACGAACTTGGCCAGCCCGGCTGCCGATATTTTCCCAGTCAACATCACAGTCTGATCCCACGTCGTAGGCGGCCGTCCGCTGTTCGCAATTCTTTCTTCCCGATTCGCAAGACCAATCTTCATTTGCTCATACAGCACCCATTGCAAAGTACTCTCTGTCACTCCTAAATAACTAGCGCTCAGCCCACGGTACAGTCCTCGGACGCCTTCTTTGCGCAGTGTCTGCATGGTGCAGTCGAGCGCGTTTTTATATTGCCGACCCCTACCATCGGCGTGTGTATGCTTGTCGAGTTGCAATCGGGTCTTGACCAGCCAAATAGGATTCGTGGCCGTGCCAGTGAGGATACCGGCGCATGCTGCTGCGCAAAGATGAACCCAAGCCGACTCTTTCCCATCGTTAAAGTAAGTGCTTATTATCCTCTTCCCGTTTCCGTATGTGTAGAAGTTGATGGCACGAGCAGGCACGACGCCGATTAGGTTTGGGCCTAAACCCTTGAAGAGGGCTCGCCAGCCTTCGGCTTTGGGGACCTGCCAAAGAATCTCTCCCGTTTCTCGAACATGTAGCAAGGAGCTGCGGGCGAAAGACATGGTCTCGATAGGAGGCAAGCCGCGAGCGGCGCGAGCGGCGGCGAGGTGCTGTTGGTAGTATGTGGATTGGAGGCGCGTTTTGAGCACATCCAAAGGTGCAGTCAACGTCGCGGAAGCCATGCCACCAAGCCTATACATGTTTAGCTTCCAATTCGTTCGCCGCCGTAGGCAGCAGATAAAATAACTGACCCGCCGGCGATGAAATGTGCCCATGATTTTGCAAAAGGGGAGGCCGCGGCTGCTATCGGTGCGCCATCGGGCTGCTTCAAGGGTATGGTTCCACCGAGTTCGCGCGGTTGAGGCAATGCCTGTAGAAATGGTGTCTGGTCGTCGCGAATGTCGCGAATGCTGCGAGGATGCCGTGCGTGATCGAGGGTCATAGGTAAATAATTGGGAGAGCTAGGCCAGGCAACTTCGGACGGTGTAACTACGAAAGAATGTGTAGTAGATGGGGTCGGGGGTACAGCGAAAATTACAGAGGTTTGGTATAGGAGATGGGCTGGGTGTTGGTTGAAGGAGGTGCTCAGGAATTTAAGAGACCAGAAGCAGACTAGCGAGCAAGCGGCGCTGCGACGTCTGGGGATCCCGCCTGCGTCATGGAAAAAACAGTTGGAGCTCCGCCACGGACTGCGCATTACCTCCGACTTTATTGACAATGCGGCCGTCAGGGCGATGTTTGGCTCCGAGCTTTTTCAGACGCAGTTTGGACGAGTTCAAACGATTGTCCAACTATGGTGAGCGTGCTTGCCGTCTGTCCGCACAATAACTAACCTCACCAGCGCTAAAGCTTGAAGGACTGCAGACGCCCACGAAGCCTTTCCCGCTAATTCTATTCAACACGGCGGATTCTATAGAAGGATGCAAGCGCATGAGCGACAAAGATATCGGGGGCTTCTCGTCGGTGGATCTCGATTTCCATCCCGCCACGCAGAATGCGCCTTCCCACGCACGCTTCCACGGTAACATATCCATCGAGCTGCCTCGGGACCGTCCCAACATCCAGCGAACAGGATATGCTGGCTGGCGAACGTTGGACCGTGGCTTCACCGTCTTCGGAAGGTCACTTTGGGACGTAACCCAATATTCATACCTGGCTATCCACTTCAAGTCTGATGGGCGAAAGTATTTTGTCAACGTCCAGACCGAATCAATTGTGCCGACAGATATACATCAGCATCGGCTGCATTCTAAGACCCCTGGGGAATGGGAGACCGTTCTGATTAAGTGGAACGAGTTCGTGCGCACAAATCACGGTCAGGTTGTGGAGCCCCAGCGTGAAATGCTGACGGAAAAGGTGCGGACGGTAGGCATGGCCTTGATAGACCGCTTACCAGGACCGTACGATCTCAGTATCGGTAAGATGTGGGCGACTAATGCTGGTCAAGACGACGATATTCTTGCCACGGTACAGGGCAACATTTCTGGTCTTCCAATGTCGTCTTCAAGACGAACACGAGATGGTTTCGGCAAACTGCAAGCCTCGAATAAGGCGGCCTTCAAGGAACGCGTATCATAGTATGGATTTCTAGCGGCGTTAAAGGCTGTTTTCGTGTGTGTACATGTACAATTGTTATCAAGCTATGCATTATATTTGCGCGCGCAGAGGTTGTGCTGAAATTGCAATGCTGCAAAGGCGTTTATCGACGAAATGGTTGCCCTGCAAAAGTTATCATTCCTGTGACCCTGAGTTTAAAGTACTGCTAGGCACACAAATGCGGGTGCAGCCTGCCTTTACAGTACCGTCTAGAAACTAGACCAATTAGGGCACGCCTAATCACATGACAGCGTGAATGTGTGCCGTTCCTAGCCAGGTGCAATCCTGGAGGCCCCGCGCTATTCCCACAACAAACGGTAGCCCGCTCTAAACAGTTTCCGTGATACTGAGAGGCCAAGCAGCGCACAACCCCAATCCAGCGAGTATGCAGACGGCGTCACTAAGGCACCAGAAGAGAAACCGAACCGAAGGTGCGGATTCACCGATATCGTACTCTATTTAAACATCATGTCTAAACCGCGGTACCTCACGGCATCGAAGATCAGTCTCCTAGTCCTGATCAATTTGTACTGTAGCTGCGAAGCCCCAGCATCTGCTACTATCCCGGTTTTGTCCTTCATCTGTTCACACAGCTTTCCTGCTGCCCCATCAGCAGCCCGTTCTTCACAAGCTGCGGATCAACGCGATGTTTCCTTATCTATTCAGGCCTTCGAGGAAGTGCTGCAAGGCCATGCCTCAAGCATGCCTGGACGCACCCTTCTCGATGTATTTCTCAAACACATGTGGGAAGTGAACTCTGCGGACGCGCTTTTCGCGCTTTTCGATCGCCTTGGAAGTTTGTTAGCTTCAGGCAGAGACGAAACCCCTCAAGACGAGCATCATGAACGCGTCTACTTGTCGCAGACTTCCCCACTTGGTTCGCTCGTCAGAAGGGCGCGTCTGGAGTTTGCACGACTCCCGTTCGATGACATTGTTCATCTTTGGTGTGCTTTTATCGCCTACCGTGCACCTACAGCACAATGGACGAAGAGGCTGGCAGGGCTGGCATCATCGGGTGTCGATTTCATTGCAAATGATATGGGCTTAGAGCCTGGAGACAGCCTTTATGAAGTTGCGTATGGAAACGATTTGGAAGGAAACGAGGTCGTCCATGCAGTCAGTGTTGATGATCTAGAAAGCCTGCTCGATTTTCAGCTTGAAAAGCTTCAGCGTTCGTAGTCCCAAAAACTCCTTACAACCCACTTCTAACCTCCTACAGGACTTGGCTGCCGCATTCCAAACGAGATGAAAGCTCCCTTACGACAGATGCTTGAATCGTCAGGTACGGTGCCCAGACAAGCACACTTAGTCTTCTTCTTCGATGCTTGGAGAGCTGGGGACTACTCGTCAGCCTTCGATAACCTGCATCGTTACTTTGACTATGCTACGCAGGCACGAGAGCGTACGCATTATCAGTACGCTCTATTACACATGGCGATACTGCAAGCAGATTTCGGTTGTTATGGAGAGGCTGTGGCCGCTATCAACGAGACCGTCTCTACTGCGCGAGAGAACCAAGACATGTATGTTCTCAACTTCAGTCTGAATTGGCTAAATCATATGAGCAAAGCATATCCAAAGCAAATGAGGAAAGCAGGTTACAGCGGCATGCTAGGGTCGGAGAAAGAAGGTTTGGCCTTCTTGAAAGCCAAAGCCAAGGAGGCGAAGGCATACCAAATGCTCAGCACCACGCTGCTAAACGAGGCAAAGCTATGTTTACTTTCGGTAGGGAGCGCAGTTTGGGTTCCAGAAGACGTGTGCTTACGCATTGCAGGGTGATCCCGTGTCTCGTGCTTTCGAGCACGTTTACCAGTCGTACCATATTAATTTGAAAGAGAATCTAGGCAACTACGGGTCACACTTCCTTTTCCAGTCTGCTCTCTACTCCCGCCTGGGCATCACATACCTCTCGGATATGTACTGCGAGCTGATGATCAACTGTTACCACTACGGAAGTCCACAGGATGAGCGTACCAAGGCCATAGGTCGCCGGGCATTCTTGGTAAGTGAAACAACGCAATTCGAATCAAGTACTAACGGTTCAAAAAAGGCCTTGGAAGCAGGCAAGTACGACGAAGCCCTTGGCCTTTTAGGATCCATGGGAACAGCTGCTCATCGTTCTTTGAAATTGCACCAATACATCTTTCTCTCCACCGGGATCGTCAAACTCACGAGATCCATACGCCGGTGAGTCATCCTTCTTTTCGATGCGTTAAATAAAACATGAGCTGATGGCATGAGCAGTTCTGATTGGTCTGCCTGCGAGGCTCTCCTCTGCCAACTCCAACCGGACCCCTCGACGGACCCCGAGCTATTCTTTTTGCTTGCGGAGTTACGAATCACGTATCTCACTACGCGCGGATTATACTCGCAAGCTTTGGATTCGATCGAGGAGCTATCGGCGTCACTGAAAGAGGACGGTGCAGATGTAATGCAGCGTATATTCATGCTCATTGCCAAAGCAGACCTGTTTAGACGGCTCGGCCGGCCTGAGAGGGGCTTCAGCATCGCTCTCAGAGCAGCAAGCGTGGCGTTCAAGACACGGCTGATGACATGCCTGTTCCAAGCGGTAGGCCTGCTTGCTAACATCTTGAACTCGAACGGCGATCATGATGCCGCAATGCGGCTGTTGAGCGCTGTGTTACCTCAGGTTCGTCTGTACTCTGATCCTTGCCAAATCGTGGTTCTCCACTGCATATACTAATCTGCCTCCAGTCCCTCGAAAGCGGTGATGCGTTTCTGACAGGTACCTTGTACTCACATATGGGTGATGCGCACATGGGACTTGCCGGACTAGATGATGTCACGACTTCCGTAGGCCTTCGAGCACAAGCTGCGCGCGTAAGTCGAGCAGAGATGTACATTGATAGAGCCCGCGAGTGTGAGTCATCCTGAACCATGAAACCTACTATGACGAATTCTCTAATTGAATGCTAGGTTTTAAGAGCGTCGAGGACGCTGAAAGCGAATGCGAGCAGCTGATGAAGAAGGCGATCCTGGCCAAGCTGCGGGGAGACGAAGGTTTGGCAGAAGAATGGGCTCAGAACCACAACCAAGTGTGGGAAGAAGGGATGGCACGAATGGTGGATAAGGACACAGCAAGCTAGGCGTCGCTTAGATACCTCTAACAAAGGACTGGGTGGTTATTGCTCAAGCGGGCAGAGCTCAGCCGCATCCGGAAGCGAGCTACTACTATACATGGTGCTTTTCTTAATAGTGTAGCGCCAACATTGTCACTAGGAGATGAGGTGGAAAGAGACAAATGAAACATGATGACTAGCAGGCACCTCTGCTGCAAGCTCGCGCGCTTCCTATATACAGCGTCATTCTATCGGTGTCTGGCCGCTCAAGGGCAACTGGATTCCCTGATCTACTCGTCTTTCTTGTGGTAGTTGACCTTGTCATTCCAGAAAAGGGTCTGCTTGACATTAGAACGGCATTTTTGAGTGCGATTTCCAATGACTTGCCTTGTCGCCATCGCCCCAGAAGAAGTTCTTGGTACGGATGTTCTGGTAGGAGTATTCGGGCTTCTCCTCCATGGGGGTATCGTGCTTCTTGTGTTCCCAGTGCGCGTCCCACCTCATCTTTCCGTTGATGCCAGCAAGGATCAGGCAGGGAATAGCCACGCTAAAGAGTTGTCAGTAGGAGGCACCAATGGCAGGTTTAGAGGGGAAGGCCGTACAAAACGGTAAGCTTGTACCAGGTCTCTGCGCATTCATATTAGCACCTCTTTGGCTGGCACGGCACGCAATGGCATGGCTGATGACTCACCGCCGCTCTCGGCAGCGTGGGCTTGGACGCGGGCACGCTCGCGGTTGAACTCGTTGTCTTCGGCCCCGGCAAACTGCTTCGGGGACTCGGAGCTGTACATGCGGCGGCGGAGGGGTGCGCGGGCGAGCGGCAGGGCCCTGGAACGGACGAGGGCGCGCGAGGTAAACATTGTGGTGGAAGAGTGGAGAGTACAGACGCGGGAGCGCAATTGGTGGTTGGAGTGTGGTGAGGATGCCGCGGGATGGGGTGAGGTCGGAGCTTGACGAAAGGCGAAGCTTGTCGCAGCTGCCGTCACGCGAGCTTGGCGGGTTTGCGCCGTTTGCACATTTTCTAGAGGCGAGCGGACAGCATGATCGTGAACGTCTCTGCGAACGAAGTGGATAGTAGCTAGTCAAGGACTTCGGGTGCGGAAAGGATATTATCATTAATTTCCCAAAAGAGTATTTCTCAATTTAAAAGTACGAGATTTGCATCAACTTCTGTAAGCAACTAGGGCCAAGTCACATGATGGGTTCTCGCTATATAAGAGCGTCAAACATGTCTTCTACACATAGACTTCTACACAAAATTTAATAAAATTAATTCTTCCTACTTGCTACTTCCTTACATATACCTTTAAGCTTTTTAGGCGTTTTTAAATGCGTCCGTTATATTTTCCGGCACGCACCAGGGACGTTTCTCTGCAGATCTACTCGTTCTGCTACTCCTGAACCCATTCATCCTCAAGTAACTCTTTTGTATCTGCTCGCTCTTTAGCATCGACGACCAGCATCTTTCGAAGATAGCGTGCTAGAATCCCAAGCTTCTCTTTGGCGACTTCAATCTCACTAGGGACGTCATCGTCACCTATCCTAGAGAAATCACTCAATAATCTAGTTTCAAGACTAGGGTAGTCTTGGTTTACATAAAAAACCGTAGAATATGGCCACCTTTCCCACACGCCATCCTGTACCGTATTAACAAGGTGAGTTAAAAGCCAGCCAGCTGAAGCCTCCCCAGCTACATTATAGTACTCGGGTACGAGACAACGTTTATCCAACAGGTCTGAGTTAAAGAGGTGCTTGCTAGTAACAAGCCGATAGGTTGTGCATGAAAGACCCCATATATCTATTGCTTTACTTAGAGGTTTCTTAAACACAAGTTCTGGGGGGCATTGGTTCGTAAGGGTTTCCACAGTCGCCGGAGGATCTGAGATAAAGAAAGAGTTAGAGAAATTTACGAGCTTTACCTTAGTAAATTTGTCGCAATCCTCTTCGCTATACCATATCGAGTCTACAGAATGCTTTGGTACTCCTTGCTCGAGCGGTCCTCCATTTTTAGAAACCTCGTAAGCGTACGGTTTCCAGGAATCTGATTTTGATTGTAATTTAGTAGGGATACAAAATAAGATATTAGATATATTAATATCCCCATGTACAATCCTGCAGGTGTGAAGGTAATCTACAGCTAAAAGGAGCTGCCGGGACACTTGACGAGAAAGAGAAAGACTGAAGCGCCTGACGTCATTATCGATCATAGTATGTAGCGAAGGCCCTAAGAATTCCATTACAAGAAATAAAGAACGCCCGCTCGGACTATCATAATAGAAAAAATCTAAAAGCCGCGGGATATGCTTATACCCTGGGTGTTGGGTATCACCATTATTTAGGCGCTGTAATATATCAAGTTCGCGATTATTACTCGAATCAGATACAGCAATAGTCTTGATTGAAACATTGCAATTGTTCTGATTATCCCGAGCAAGCCAGACGTTCGCGTAACTCCCCTGGTCGAGCTTGTTAAGAATTTGGTAACGTCCGTCTTGGAAGCGATCATTAATATTGATTGTAGGGAGTCCTCCAGATGTACTCTCTACGCTGTCAGAGCCTATAGGTTTATAGTCGTCTGCCATTAACATTTTGGAAATTTTGCGAGATAATAGATATTTCGTCGTCGAGGTGTATAGAAGTAGTTTAAAGAAATATCAGAACGTATAACTAACTCGCTATTTATAAGAATTAATGATCTAGATAAGTCTCATTATAAGTATATATTGTTCATTAACAATGTTTACATTATGAAGAAGATTATTAAGAACGTCTATCCCTCCGTCAAGAGACGCACGGTATCGTAAGATGAACTATAGGTGTCAGAATAGTACTACTTCTAAGAAGGCTGTTGGAAAGCCGCCAGAAAGCTGGCAGCAAGCTGGCAGCTGTCCTAGGAATTCCGACAGCAAGCTAGTAGCTTTCACTAGCTAGAAAGCTAGTAGTATTCTCTAGGAACGCTGCCGGAAAGCCGCTGGAAAACCGGCGGAAAACCGCCAGGAAGCTAGTAGTATTCTCTAGGAACGCTGCTAGAAAGCTAGCAGGAATGCTGGCGGAAAGCCGCCAGAAAGCTGGCAGCTTTCTTTGGAATGCCGGTAGTAAGTAAGTAGCTTTCACTAGCTAGAAAGCTAGTAGTATTCCCTAGGGACGCTGCCGGAAAACCGACGGAAAACCGCTAGAAAGCCGTTAGAAAATATACTAAGGAAGGAATATGGGACGCTAGCAGAAGGAGCGATGGCAGGGAGAGAACAACACCTTTCTACACACATAGATTCAATCAATCAATTCAATCAAAATCATCCTTCTCAGAACAACGAAAATCTGACAATAGTGACATAGTCCTAGTTGCTTACAGTATTCCTAGGGAATACTGCCAGCTTTCCGGCTGGCGAGTGCGGCCGGTTTGCTGGTAGCTTTCTGCCGGCATTCCCAGTGAATACTGCCAACTTTCTAGCTAGTGACTGATGCTAGTTTGCTGCCAGCTTTCCGACAGCATTCCTAGAAGTGTTAGATTTTCATTGTTCTAAGAAGTGTGATTTTGATTGAATTGATTAATTGAATCTATCCATAGGGAAAGGTGTTGTTCTCTGTCTCCCTTCGCCCCTTCTGCTAGCGTCTTATATTCCTTTCCTTAGCACGCTTTCCGACGGCTTTCTGCCAGCATTCCTAGGAAAACCGCCAGCTTTCTAGCGGCTTTCTGGCGGCTTTCCAGCGGCGTTCCTAGAAGTAGTACTATTCTGACAACAAATAGGTCTAACCAAGTGCTACCAGCGAAGTATCGTCGTTGTAAACGCATAACAAGGTGGAAAGGCTCTGCATACCTTGGTGATATAACTGCCGTACGGTTAAACAACGAGCGGCTCCTTATATAAGAGCTATAATCTCTAGGACCGTAGAGAAGTAACTTAGTTCGACCTCTAACATTCGTAAGTTCTAGACTATTACTATTTATAAGAGATAAGTACGTAGTAGTAGAGCTATAATGGTAGCTATACTAGGTAAGACTCTATACTATCTAGAGCTACTTACAGCACTCTTCTCTTTAACTATATCTATATACCATTTCTTTTCACGCAAGCCCGTGGCCGGAGTGGGTCGGCCGCCCTCCCTATATATAGTGGTAATCGCCACTGTTATAACTATAATAGTACTGTTAGATATCACTTATAATCATGCTTATATATCTCAGGCCCTTCTACCTTAGCACTAGCTTGATTTTCCACATTTAAAGCAGTATTAATGCCCTATCTCGATATTCTCCATCAGCCACCCAGTTAATGTTTTAAGCGATAACTCTGTATCCGGATGATGATCCCCTAGAATCTATTTGCGTAGCTGAAAGCACGTTTCCATCAATAAGATAGCCCCCTTATTACGGCTTTAGGACTTAAGCGTGAACGCAAGACTACCTATAGCCATCAAAGTGCTTGGATGCTCCTCTCCAAGCACCCTCTTAAATGTCTCTATCACTTGCACTTCTAGCTCTTCGGCTTCTTTCCACCGGTATTGATTTCTATACGTCGACGCTAGGCTGGCCATGCTGGTCAGCGTGTCTGGATGCTCCTCTCCAAGCACCCTCTTTCTCGTCTCTATCACTTGCACTTCCAGCTCTTCGGCCTCCTTCCACCGGCATTGATTCTGAAACGTCGACGCTAGGTTGTTCACGCTGGTCAGCGTGTCTGGATGCTCCTCTCCAAGCACCCTCGAACATATTCCTAGTTCTTTTACTTGCAGCTCTTCGGCCTCCTTCCACCGGCATTGATTCTGAAACGTCGACGCTAGGTTGTTCATGCTGGTCAGCGTGGAAGGATGCTCCTCTCCAAGCACCCTCTTTCTCGTCTCTATCACTTGCACAAATAGCTCTTCGGCCTCCTTCCACCGGCCTTGATTCCGAAACGTCGACGCTAGGTTGTTCATGCTGGTTAGCGTGGAAGGATGCTCCTCTCCAAGTACCCTCTTAAACGTCTCCATCACTTGCACAAACAGCTCTTCGGCCTCCTTCCACCGGCCTTGATTCCAAAACGTCGACGCTAGGTTGGCCATGCTGGTTAGCGTGTCTGGATGCTCCTCTCCAAGCACCCTCGAACATATTCCTAGTTGTTTTGCCCGCAGCTCTTCGGCCTCCTTCCACCGGCATTGATTCTGAAACGTCGAAGCTA
>Ga0247757_10000300_pt1 | contig 41659 bp, 46 predicted proteins | sample UWRJL126311R4_FD_180929 | JGI IMG/M metagenome (GOLD analysis project Ga0247757, IMG submission 180929) | Plant litter microbial communities from Arlington Agricultural Research Station in Wisconsin, United States - UWRJ-L126-311R-4 | ecosystem: Environmental > Terrestrial > Plant litter >... | reverse complement strand
GGGGAGGAGTCTGGTTCTCCGTGTCCTGGTCACCAGTAGGGGGAGTAGAGGAGCTGGGAGCACCGCCACCGACGCTGCCGATGGAGGCTTCCTCGCAGCCATGCTGGTCATTGTCGGTCCATCCAATGAGACGGTTGGCAACGTCGCTGGCGTAGCAGTGGGTAGCAATACCAGCACCCAGGTTGCCAGAGGAGTCGATGGAGCCAGAGTTGTAGATACGGGCGGCCTTGTAGTACTGGCTGGCATCAGAGCCACCAGCCTTCTTGAGAGCAGGGCCAAGACCGGCCTCGATGCCGACACCAGCACCGTCCTGGATCATACCCTTGATTTGGTCGGGCGGGCAAGGGACGATACCGGTACCAGAGGGGTTGCAAGAGTGAGCACCTTGGAAGGATTGCATAAGGCCTGGGTTGTCGAATCCATAGTTGGTAGTCGGGGCACGGACGCAGCCCTTGGACTCTTGCATCACAATGGCGAGAATGAACTCCTTCTTGATGCTGGTCTCGCCCGAGACCTCCTCAATGGCCTTCTTGATGTTGGCAATCTCGTCATCGCTGTTGTTCTCCATGCTGAACTGGCTGCAAGACATCTTCATGGTGTCGACGTTGGCGTTCCATGCATCCTCAAAGGCAACCCACTCGGACTCTGCAGGCCATCCTTGGGCCACCGAGCCGTCGCCACCGAAAACCTTGTAAGCAGCGCGCTCCACCAGGGAGCGGGCCTGCTGGGCGTTGCTCGAGAGAAGAGGAGCGCCGAAGGCAAGGGCAAAAAGCTGGCTAGCAGCAACGATGTAAGAAGCAGCATACATTGTGATTGTTGGTTGTTGATTGGTCAAGTGTTGGCAAATGCGTTGCAAAAGGGAGTGGGACTCGGAAAGAGTGAATGAAAGTTAGTTGCAAAGAAAGAATGACTGGAGGCAAGCCTCGATTGAAGAAAGGACTGTGAAGTTGTTGGTGTTGATTGCTGTGATGATGATCTGAAGCTACGGCCGGTGGCCGTCTTTATAGAACGACGACGGGGCCGCCTGGCCAGCTGGCTGGAGACGCACATGCCTCGTAGGTGATGAGCGTCCGGGGTGGGCGCCGCCATGTTACACTAGCAGACGACGCCGGTGATCCCTGTAGGGTGAATGTGGACGGGCACTAGCAGGCTGGGTGCATGCGCCATCCTGGCGCGAGGCCTGTTCCTGGCGCCAGGCCGGAGCATCTGCAAAAGCCTGCCCTTGTAGCCAGAGAGGGGTGCAGCTGTGAAACACATCGACGCCGTAAGTAGTCAACTCCGTGCGTGTTGAGAAACATGTTTGCACTTCACATGCAGGCGGTGCTCTGCTGCTCTGCTCGACATGGCGACACAGGGACTGTGGGCTGCAGCCGGCTGCGTCAGGAAGCCATCATCCTCTTTTCTTCGGCGACATGTACTGACCGACCTGTTGCTGTGTCGATGACTTGCCTGGGACGGGCTTGGGAGACTCGGGACATCTGATTCGGATGCTTGGTGTGTGGTGAGACTGCCCCGCAGTCGCTCACTTCCGACTACTGCTCACTGCTGACTGCTGACTTGCACTGCTGCGGCGCAAAGAGTGTACCAGACCGGAATCATTTTTACGGGCTTCCAAAATAGATGTGGTTCATGGCGAACAGTATCATCACTCACCCATCTTCACGGCAGGGCCTGGATGCACCGCGGCCATCATCAACATCAAAGCCAACAGCAATGGGCATGGGGCACCAGAGGCAAGGAGACGACTCACAAAGTGGAGAATGTACGAAGCTTGAACGCATGGGAATAGTGATTGCGAGCCATCCTTGCTGCGCCTTCTGGTAGGTCAGGATGCTCAGTAAGCGAGTGGCCGGGGACGTCTCGGCCATGGGCTACTCGGCGGCGGAGACGCTGAACAGGGAGAAGACGACTACCATTCGCTCAAACCCGGTCTCTCGTCACAACCCGGGGGCGGAGAGCACGGCGGTCTTCTACAGTCCAGCTGTGCCACACGCTATGGATGCCACCTATGACAAAGCGCACCGAGAGCCGAGTGGTCATCCACACCTTTGCATCCAGCCTCCAATGCTGCTTTGGCTCCTCAGACCAAGGGAGACTGAGACGACGATGGAGTCGAGTAGACGGATGCGGTGCTCTCAAGCGCAGCTCCAGGTCTCTGCCGAACGACGCAGAGTGGCACCAAGTGGATGCGCATGACAGACGGCGCGAACCCCTCATGCGGACGACAAGTGACAGCAGCCGGTTGTTGCAAAGTAAGACAATAGCTAAGAACGGCCAGGACGGCCAGGACGGCCGGCCGGCCGGCACAAACAAAGCTACAATGGAGTTGGAGAGACGTCGTAGTCCGTGATTGGTGCACAGCCCTGTTTCACCTCGTGCGCACTCGTGAACAGCTCTCCATGTCGTCAAGCCAGCCTATTAGCGCATGCGACGGACACACATCCGCTTGACGAAACGTAAAACACCCTTCACACCCACCAGCGATTGTCCGATCCTGGGCGGGAGCTTAATTTTTGACAAATTTACAATATTCCTGCGATTCTATGATCATCCTCATGTGGCTAGCTCGACGCCTCGGCTTAGCACCACAATGCAACCCATCGTGGCTCCGACAACACACTGCGGGCCTCATCTCCGTAAATGCGATTCGGTGCTCCTTACCCTTCACTGCGCCGCCTGTCTAATCCGGCGTTGCTAACAAGAAATCTCCGATGGAATCCCTTGAACGCACAACATAACCTCTTCTCTGTAACAAGAACCTCTACTCATCTCCGCAAAAGCATCATCTTAGCTATTTTGATACGAACATCGGTCTCGCACGAGTGAATCTTCCAGCACCATCTCCTATCCCACAGCCTAGGATTGCCTGGCAATTTTTTTTTAGACATGAGCTATTCAATCAATGCATTATCTATCTAACCACAAGAGCGGTCGCACGATCCAGATGATCAACCTTACAAGACAGTGTTATTATCTAACTCTAACATATAGTAGTACCCCATGTCGCTGCCTGGTTTCGTCGTGCCAAGAGGCAAATCAGAACTCATGCTTTCAAGTTGCAATGCTCCATCTCTGGGTAGTCTCGATACAGATTGACCAGTGGTAGGAACATATGCCTCTGGACCTCCTTGCCAACTGCTTCAGCCTCAGCCTGCTCTCTAGACCACTGCCACATTTGTGACCATGGGATCCAGTCCCATCGATCACATTTTTCGGGTTCAAGCGGCTAAGTGTTGGTCAGCAAACCATTGTCCATCGTTCATATACTGCGACATACCTTTGGTTCTTTGTTCTCGCCTACAATAGAGCAGGCTACAAAGATGGTAATGTAGTGTTTTCCTTCGCTGAACACGTCGTTTGTCGCCACTAGGAATTTGAAGTTTCCGACTTCCAGGCCAGTTTCCTCAAGCACTTCACGTCTGGCACATTCCGCGAATGACTCTCCGTACTCAAGATGTCCTCCAGGGCACTGCATAGTACCTGGGAGAGTCAGCGGCCTGTTGGGATCGATTGTGGCCTTTTCTAGGATACATACCAGCTCCATGAGAGCCCGCTCGCTTGCCCATGATGATGTTTCCCGCACCATCGTGTATCACGACACCCACTCCAACTTTTGGTCTCTGCGCCTCGGTCATGACTTATTCCTTGGTTGGTATCTCGAAACAGTATGTGGGATTCGAAGTGTAGGATGCCAGAGCAGGTTTATCTATAGTAAGGTGTGGAGTGAGTCAGTTTGCCTAAGAAGTTACCGTAGGCTGTGTTGCACAATGCCTTACGTGGCCGAGGTATGTGTCTTTCTTTTCTGGCCAATAAGATCGCGCGACAAAGCCTTAACGCCTCGCTGGCCCGCACGCTAAGGCACCTGTTAGTTCTCACCGGTGTCCATTCTAGGCAATTCAGCCTTGAAAGAAATAAACATTCTCCTCTACAAGGCACGAACAGGAATGAATCAACCTGCTCGGCCGGTGTGTCAGTCACACAGGCTCAATCGCATTTACGCAAGACGTTTTCACTGTCACAGGCCTTCGGCCGGCTGCGCGATTTTGCACAGTGACGTTTTTGTCATTTGAACGATGGTCCTGTGATGTTTCGCTCGATGCCCTGAGCTGTATGAATTTCTGAGGCGTCACTATTTCTACGATGGGGGGGCATGCAGGCCGTTTGGAGATTTCCAAATCCCCACAAACGCTCAAGACGTTAAACGGCCGGGCCGGCTCCAATCCATACCCTATAAGACCTAAATGGCCCCTTCCTGGCATCCACATTCATGTATTGCCTTGCTGGGGCCAACTCCAGCTGATTCGTGCAGAAATACATCCAGCCGTCCCAGATGGCCGCACTGTCTGCGTGTTGGATCAGCGCGCTACGAACATAGTCCTTGACTACATATTCGGCCGCAGGTATGGGTTCCAGCGCCTGTGACGTAGCGGGCGACTCGTGAGAGCCGGGCGAAGAAACTTGGCTGGTGCCGTTGTTGTGGCGCAAAGTATCCACGTAGAAGATCGCATTTTGCTCGCTGGCCATGATGTACACACGGCCATTCGAGTCCGCTGTAAATCCTGCCTGCTCGGTGCCGCACTGACCAGGATCCTGCACCGTCGCCTCCAGTGACTCCTCTGTAATGCTGGGGTCAATCAGCGCAGCTTGGGAAACGTAGTAGAACCGCCGCGAGCTCAGTACGCCCCAATACACGTTCCCAGATGCCAACGCGATCCCGTCCGACCCTAGATTCCCGTAGGATTTCTGTGTGCCGTTCCAGAGGTATATGGGCTGGCCATTGTACACGCCCACAAACCCTTCGTCCGGGCGCGTAAATGTGGTGTTGAAGAGTCTACGTTGGGTGAAGCCTGTATCGAGGTCGATAGTAACTAGGGAGCCCAAGGCCGAGGCGTCTGTTAAGAATGCGTAGCCGTTTGTGCCAATGGTGTTGTTTATGCGAATGTCGTTCAGAAATAGTTTATCGTGGTATAGGCTATCGGGAACGATATATGTGCGCCGAAGTTCGCCGGACAGCGAGAACGACATTATCTTCGCGCCGTGTTCGAGGGCTGAGGATCCACCAGGCGGGATCCCAGAGTCTACCACCCAGAGCTGAGACTGGTTATCGAGCACTATGTTTTGCACGTTGACAAAACATGTGCTGACGTTTTGGCCTGCCGTGCAATTCTGGATCGAGGCCGTTGGCCATGGTTCCTCTGTGGTGAACGATGTACACTTTACAACATTATTCGGGGTAGCACCAGCATTCCGTGGATATGCGAGGTATAGATTGAGGTCAGGGTCTATTGCCAAGCCTGTCGGTGCGGAAATGGATTCATGAACTGGCTCAAGGGATGGGCCGATGAGCGTGAAGTACGTGGGGCAAGATCCAGGAGTGCCATTCTGGGGAGGAGCTGGAGGGCACGTTGCTGGAAATTGGGCGATAGCAAGTTCAAATAGTGTTAATGTGGTGAAAATTAGGATAGCCTGTCTCAATTTCATATTTGAAAGTTCAGTCTTTTGCAATTGTTGTACGCCGAAAAGAACTGACGGCTAGAGCTTGATATAAAGTGCGAAGGGATCATTTAAGTTCATCGGAGAAGCCATAATTTGTAATGATGTGATGTCGGATGGAACGGAACTCATGCTGTGAGCTTTATGAGTGGCGTGGATTTTACCGCTGTACATGGGTAGATGTCACCGGCAATTCCTGTTGGAGGATTCGACCCCGCAAGGCGCAACACGACGTCATGTGCTAATTTGAATTACAAGCAAAGGGAGCACGACGAGCCAGGCGCAACGAACAGTGTTAAAGTCCAAGTAGCAGAGCGACATACTGCTGCACTGCATGACAACTTCAATGTCGTTAGCTAACGCTGCTGTTCTTAACCAAGTCTAGATTGAACAAGAAAAAGGCGGAGATTCAACACATTCCAGACCAAATGTTGGTATTCGACAGGGGTACGAAAAAAAAAATCAACAAATCCTATTAATTGGACCCTAACAACGGCTTTTTCTGGCCTAAATTCATGTTGGGATTGTCCTGCTATACCGCACAAACTATAGGTGAAGTCTTCAGGAACGAGTTCTTCCCATGCCGGAAAGCGGTCATGATTTTCAAAGGAAAAGTTAAGCTTTGTCTTACGTAGGTCATCCATATGCGGATTCCGATGTGAAGCCATTGCCAGTCTGAGGCTGATGGTTTTAACACTGTTCCCTTTGGGAAGACGCCTTTTCAAGATTTCCAGATCATTGAAGCTGAGGGAATTAATATAGCGAATATGGCTGGTGAAATCAGGTGTGTGTAACTGTGGATATACGGTTGATGGGCGCAAGCCTACGAGATTGACAGGTGACATTCATCTTCGGCGACGGATGCTTCATTTAGAGGAGCGTTGGCGAGTGCTCACAATCAATTGAATTCCATGATGGGTTTCCTAAGTGAGCATCTGTAAGTTTGTGAAGTTGTTTACCATTGCCTCAAAAAGAGGAGAAACATGGAAAAGAACCACTACTTGTCTACTACAGGTCCAATTTGAAGGTCTCGTACGTGGTGCGCGATGGAGTCTTCACAATTGGCTAACCTCCTCATAACGGTGGAGCTAAAGACGTTAGCTGAGGTAGTTTTACCGTGCGACACGATAGATCGATGAATCAAAAAGTCAGCCTCATTCTAGCAAAACCTCGAGACGAGGCGAAAGCTCTTCAATGCCTTCCAGTCATGTTCGTACAACTATTCAAGGTTCGTCAAACAGCATCCTTGAAAGTCTAATGGGCAGAAATAGAAACCTCTTCCAGGACGAGGAAGATAATATCTCGCGGAGTCTGAAGAAGCTTAGATGCCGGTGCTATTTCGGCAATGTACCGCACTCGCTATGTCGTCAACCAATATAATTCAAGAAAACAGCGAAGACTGAGCTTAGGCAGAAAGAAATACAAGGCGGTTAATTACTATAGATATGTAGCCTGAGGCCAAGTTATCCTGCGATCATGACCCTCACCACTGAAGCCACGACAAAGAAAGTGGCGCAGTTGCCAACCTTCCCACCTGCTGCAGCGCCACGCTCGCGTCTTGTTGCCGACCGCTTATTTCTAAGGTTTTTTGGGCATTAAGGCATCATGACATTGACGAGTATTAGCAATACTGGTGAATATCAAGTGAATGGTTGTGTAAGAAAGGGGTGGTGTTGTAGATGATTTCCAGCATTACTCCTCGAACAAGGGAATAAACACGTAATGCATGATTCTGTCCGTGCTTTTTCACACCAGTATGTCCATATATGGATACATGAACGAGTAGGATCTCTCATTTGGAGCTTTTGTATGTTGGTTTATGAGGGCCAATTTTATGAAGCTACCTTCAAATCCAAAGTAACTCCGATGCCACCTTGCGCCGAATTATGATCCATGTCGACAAGGTAGTGAGATCGCAATATCATAAATAGCTTTGGAACTTATTTCCTGCACTTATCTCATACTTGGCCTCGACTGTCTGTCATCATCTAGCCGACCTGGCGGAGCAACACCCTAATAAAGCCATTTTGCTTAGCTGCCTCCTTGCCGAACTTACGGTTTGGCTTTACTGTGTATTTGCGGAATTCCTTGAAGTTTGCGAATGTCTTGAGTGGAGTGCCGTTGCTCAGATGGTCCACGAAGTTGACCAGGTTGACCATGACCTTTCGCGCGCCAAGGGCCTGCACCTTGTTGTCAGCCTAGCTCGTCCTCGGAACTACTACGTTGAAGTACGGTGCATACTTACCTTCTTGCATTTCTTGATCGACGGAGGGACATCTGTAATGCCGACGAGCTGGCAAAGCTTCTGCCACAGATGGACGTCGCTGGTGTTGGTTCCGAACAGGCGGTTGAACTCCTCAACAAGAGCAGCGCTCCGGTTTCCCTTCTTTTCCTCCTTAGTCCAGCCCTTGTGGATGGCTAGCTTATTGAAGTTGTTGATGAAACCAGCATCGACATTGGGAGTGAAGCCTTTATGCTTGGCGAAAGCGCCGACGTTACCTTCAGACGACGGGGTCACAATCACAGGCGAGCCAGGAGACGACAGTGGAGACGGTGGAGACGGTGGAGCTACGACCTCCCATCCGTCTTGGAGGCCCACTGCAGGTAGTTAGCGTGAACGGGTTGCATTTGCGATGAAGGACCAATCATACCTCCACCGGTGCTCTTGAGAGCAGCGCCTTTCTTGGGCATTGCTTGCAGATTGATTGGCTGGTATTCCGCACGCGAACAGCCGGTGTCGGAGCGCAGGAGCAGAGATGGTCGAGGCGGTTGGCTTATATTTTACAGGACCGAAGCGTTGAAAGTTTGCGCGGCGACCTGTTGCGCACCGAACCGACTACTACGAAGACCGACTGAGACGATTTGGTCTATATAACCTCAAGTTCGTTGTTGCGCATAAAGCTTGGCGTAAGCCGACACGAAGCGGTCCAAGGGAAAAAGACAAAGTTGTGGTGACTGGAATGTTATCTTGAGAGGGTCGGGGACGGGCCGCTTTCGCTTGGCCTGGTGCGTGTTTCTTCCTGGGCTAGCGTGAAGTAGTCTTTTGACTGCCCGGATGGAGTGGGAGACGGCGGTGTGAATCAGCGAGTGAGGAAGGGCTGAGTTGGGTTTAATACAAAGCCTCTTAGGGTGACAGGCGGGTGAGTGAAGCGTGGCGGTGCCTTTGTGGAGCAGCAAACAAGGCTCAATTGGTGGGTGGGATGGGATGTGTCCAGTAGGATAGGATTTACACCTTCAATGCGGTATCACCAATCGAGATGCATTGGCACTCTGGACTTCATCTGCTTGATTGAACTGGCGGCTCCGATGTCTCACGCGCTCCCCTCGTGTCAATCTTTGTTCTCAAACTTCAACCCACTTTCCTGTCTCACGGCTCCATATATACTTGGAATATCACCCTTGTCACCAAGGTGCTCCTTCACCTTTACTAGATGCTGGTCTGCCACGATAAGCGCTGGCATGCTAGCCCCGGTCCTCTTTGCTATATCCAAGGCATGTCTCGCGTCTTTCCTCGCAAGATCGACGTGAAATAGTGGCTCCTCCCTCTCATAGTAGTCCCCAGCCATCATCCTATTGGAATAGGCAGCATAGGGCCCTGGGAACATGGCCTCGATCCAGGAGTGCAAATTCTGGCTGCCAAGGCCGCTTTTCTCAGCAAGGACATGGCCCTCGGAGAGGACTTCGTTCATGTTAAGGACAAAGGTGTTGCCAATGATCTTCAGGAGGGTGGCGTTGCCGGCAGGCTGGTCCGAATAGTCAATGTCGGCGCGGCCCATGACGCCCTTCGTAAAAGGCTTCACCTTCTGAACCGCCAAGGCAGAACCAGCGAGAACACAGATGAGGTTCCCCGAGTCGGCCATTGCGGGAGCACCGAAAACTATGGTTTGGGATTAGTATTTCTGCAGGCGTGGTGGTGGATGGCGTATTACCGGGCATGGCAACGAATTCGGCGCCCTTGGCTGTCAGTCGCTTCTCGAGGGCATTGCTGGTATCTGGGTGCACGGTGGAGGCATCAACAATCAATTTGCCGTTGATATCGGTTTCTAAGATGACATCGACGGCGGAGTTGACGGCTGCATCGTCGCCCAGGCACATGAACACGATGTCGGCGCCCTCGACGGCCTCGGTGATGGTCTCAACGACCTTGGTCTTGTCGGGGCCCAAGGACGCGGACAGGTCATGGGAGCGCTTCTTTGTGCGGTTGTAGAGTATCAGAGGCGTGTCGAGATTGGCCTTCTCTACAAGGTTCCTGCACATGCCCTGGGGAAGCCAGTCAATGGCATGCCAGGCAGAGGTCGGCGGCTATCCTTACCCTCCCCATGTTGCCCAAGCCGATCCAAGCGAGCCGCGGTGCCATAGCGCAGAGATGGATATGTTGTCGTTCGGTGGTTCGGATGTCGAGGCAGAGGGCGTGGCGTGGGCCCCAAAGTGGCTAGGACGACGACCGATTCCATGACGTTTATCGACCACGGACCACAGCACAATAATGCCGCTCTAGCCTCCAGCTACCAGTACCAAGCGTGTGAGGCTCTCCCGACGCGTCTGGCATGAAGCATGATCAGTTGCTGCAAAGCCCCGACGTGCCGCCTGGCGCGGACGACGGTGAGGGCGAGGGCGAGGCTGAGTGCTGCTGATTTGCACGCCGCCGCCGCCCGCGCTTGTCCATCCTCCTCTCCGCCCGGCGAGGGCGCCCGCAACGGCCGAAAAAGCTTCGCAAAAGAGCGGCAGCGCGCTGAGCGCGACCAATTGACCCGTCTTCTCAAGGAATCGCCCGGCAAACGCGATGCCCGCAATTTTCTCAAGCACTTCGACCAGCCGAAGCCGAAGCCGAGGCCGGAGCCGTCGATTGCGACCGCCCACGCCCACGCCCACCACGAGACCGGCGTCAACCTGGGAAACCTGTACGAGCCCACCAAGGCCATACAGAACAGCCCCGTCTTCTCTCGCGAGGAGCCTACAGAGAAGCCGCTCCAGCTCAACGACCTCGAACCGGTCCACCTCGCCTTGGTGAAGCTGCGCCAGCCGCAGGCCCTCGACGATGAGACGCTGGGTGGCATTGCCCTGACGCTGAGCCAGATGGCTAGGCTGGGCCTGAACATTGCCGTCGTCATGGACTGCGACGATGCCAATCCACAAGACGCACAGCAATGGGATCCGGCCTGGGAGATGCGCCTGAGGGAGCAGGCTTCGCACCTGGTGAGCGCACTCGAAGACTTCAACGAGCCGGGCGCCTTTCTGGTTGATCACGCCCTGTACTATACCGCCAACCCATCTCAACCTTCTCATGCCCGAGTGCAGGTGAGAAATACCCAACTGCTCTTTCCTCCCATCGAAGACGGCATCATCCCGGTCATACCACCGTTTGCCTATGACTCAGAATTCAGGAAAGTCCGTGTGGATGCAGACCATGCCCTTCTCGCCCTGACTCGCGAGTTCTCAGGACTCGGTGCCTACCATGTTGATGCGGAGACCCCAACCCATTTCGGGGGGGCTGTGCTGGATCGCATCATTGTCCTGGATCCTCTGGGAGGAATACCATCGGAGCATCGTGCGGATGGCGCACATGTCTTCATCAACCTCGAGGCCGAATATAAAGATGTGCGGGAAGAGCTTGGCCGGGTTGAGCCACCATTTCTGTCGTCCTACCCTTCTAAAACGCGTGGGTCGCTATCTCGCCATACTAAGAATCTCGACATGGTCCAGAAAGCCTTGAAGCTGCTCCCTCCCTCGTCCTCTGCTCTCATCATCACTCCTGCTGAAGCAGCCATATCATCTCAATCTGCTCAGCTTCCAACGCCCTCGGCAAGCGTTCGGACACGAAGATCAAAAAATCCTCTCATTCATAACCTGCTAACAAATAAGCCCATGACCTCTTCCTCACTCCCAGATTCGCTTGTGACGCGACCACTGGCATCTGCGGCGCCCAACTCTGCAACCTTCCTCAAAAAGGGTATACCGGTAACAATACTCCCTGACCCACGCGTCACGGGTCCATGGCAGCCACCGTCGCCTTCGAATCCCGCTATCGAACTGAATACTGACCCTCGCATCAACTTTCCCCGACTTGTAGATCTCATCGAGGACTCTTTCCGTCGAAAACTTGACGTGAAAGACTACCTTGACCGCGTGCGTGGCCGCATAGCCGGTGTCATCATTGCAGGCGACTACGAAGGCGGGGCAATCTGCACTTGGGAAACGCCGTCGTTCCTGCCATATCCACCTCCAGCCGATTCACCTCTTTGGGTCCCTTACCTCGACAAGTTTGCCGTTCTCACCTCATCGCAAGGCTCCGGGGGGGTTGCAGACATTGTCTGGGGTGCATTGACCCGCACTGCGTTTCCGAAGGGTGTGTGCTGGCGAAGTAGGACTACGAATCCGGTGAACAAATGGTATTTCGAGAGGGCTGTAGGCATGTGGAATCTGCCAGATGAGTATTGGACCATGTTTTGGACGACCGACGGCGTGGTTGAGGAGTGGGCCAAAAAAGAAAGGCTCGAGGGAAACGGGCAAGTGTCAGGTGTTTCCAAGGCCGGACCGACAAGGTGGGATGCATATGTGAACGTTTGTTCGGAAATTCTGCCCAGTTGGGCAGACAACAAGAAACCGGATTGAACCATAGGTAGATGTCATATAAAGCAAGCTATGTACCTGACAGGGAAAACATGTACACACATATACAGTTGTTCGTGGCTTTGGCGTCCACGCTACTTAGTGGCCAACTCCTAGTTCCTCCCCTCCCCCCTCTTCATGAATTTGTCGAAATCCATGGGGGTGCCAATTCAATTTCATAGCGCAAGTTCTTTCCAACCTCGCATCGGCTAGAACCACTTGTTGACACTTGTTCCTTCCTCGTCCTGCCCCCAATAATCTTAATCTTCACGATAACTGGCCAATCGATTTCCTTGCCCACTTCCGATGGTATGGAATGAAGAATTGTTCCTTACGCTTTCTATTAGGGTCTTAGTTCATAGAGCTCATTTTTGTTCCGATGCTACGAAGTAATTTTCACAACGCAGACTTTGTCATTGCTCTTTGATGGTTGGGAAGAGGAACCAAGTTATCTCTCTTTTGTGCAGCTTGTTTATTGATTAGAAGCGACGAAGTAAACGATTATTTAGATACTCGAGAGTAAAATGACCCTTAGCGATAACTAAGCAGTGGTGTGGATAAAACTGAAACGAATTGCATAAGAATACCAACTCGGAAAGGTAGATGAGTAGCGTAACGTTCATGCATCGGAAGCGAGCATATATAGAATCTAGGGATACAAAATCGATGGGTATTCTACATGCATCATAGTACCGCAGAGACGATCCAGCGAGCGATGAATTACGGGAATGCAGATTTCCGAAAGTGGGTTTGAGTACACTACTATGGCATTGTTTGAGTGGCACGTAGTGCATAACCGACTCCTGCTGCCGATACACTACCGTCGGTATGGAACGGTAAAACTGGGATGTACACTGTGTACTGTGCCGTATTTTCGGCAGAGTGGTCAGCGAGGTTCTCAGGCGAGATTTTAAAGATGATCTGTCATGGTGGTCTTGCAGACATGGTTGTCCCTGTCAGCATTTCATTATTCAAGCGCGATGTACACAGTAAGACCCGAACAGAATCCAGATAGGAAGAGAGTGTGGATCAGGCCTAAGCACGTGTGGTTATCGTTGGACTACGTGGTACCTAGCGCCTTCTCGTATTGTGCCGATATTAATCTTGCCAAAGTGGTAGGTGAGAATTCGATGCTGACACAGTGTGCTTTTTCTCGCTTGGATGGACGCGTTAGAGTGGGGTCAAGGCGGCGTTCCAGCTTGGACAGATATATGACCAAGAGCGGCCTGCCTATTCCAGCGATTATCTTGAGCTGGTTCGCAAGTGAGACCACACCCGGCCCAGTGCTTGCCTGCTAGTCTCCTTTCATCACGAGCATGGTCAAGAGTAGTCGAAGTGGGTCACCCTATGGTATTTTGCCATACAATAGCTGATGTGCTCAGGCGAAGGATTCGTCTCCACATCATGCCGCGCATCAAAGCCGAGATGGGCGGCGCCATGGGTAGAGATGGATATGCGTGGACTATATACATACGATTTGAGACCATCAGGCAAAAGTGGTTTAGTGTAATAGAAGATAAGCTAGCTTTACCGCAGTGTTGCCGAGCTGCATGCTGTGAATTCCCGTGTTGCATGAAAGTGCAGCAGGAACCACCGATTGGCGCCGTTCACTTCCATCGTCAGCTGAAGCGCGTTGGGGGTTTGGACCGGAAAAATTGCTCCATCGCGAAGGAACAGTCGGGTTCGATCCTTCGTGGTTGGTACTGTTCCGTCAGACGTAGACGAGATTCCGACCGCCCACACACTATTGCAGAACTATATAGCATAATTGACAGTGAGGTGAAGGACGAAAAAGCCTCGGCAATGAAATAGGAAACACTGTGATAATGATGGATTTCGATGACCCGAGTCAGTATCGTTACGAGAGCAAATACGGAGGGACCGTAGATACTTGCGCCTGCCGTGTCGCTTTCGGCAATGCCTCAATGTGGTTAAGGCCTTAGCACTTATCAGACCAGTCATGAGAAGGTGGTGATGAGTAAGGGAGGCAAGGATGCGGGCCGGTGATTTCGACGCTATGTCAGACAGGTTTTAGCGAACATGACATGTAATCATAGCAGGTCTTCTCTATGCTTTCTCACGCTGTGCGCGAATGTCTATTCGTCCTGAAGGTGGATATCGTACATGATTCAGATGTTGTGCGAAAAGCACGGGTATCGAGAAAGAAGAACAAGAAATACAAAAGAAACATCTATATGCGAAGGACCCGCCATGCTGGATAACCGAGGAAATGCATGCAGAATGCGTGTCCGTTTCATTTAGATAGGGGATGTAAAGAGAAGCTGTTGGTCGTGATGTTGGTGATGTTGGGACTCCCCACTACGGTATTGTTGCACATGCATATTCGAGTGCGGATATGGGTAGTGTCGACCTATCTGAGGAGGGCTTTGAATCTGAAATTCAGGTGTCATCTCGGCCGTGATGATTTGCTGATCCGGCTGCGAGGTCGGCCGTGAAGCTGGAGTGCCATGCCTACTCAGACGGCTGCCGATCCTTTGCAATGGTTTGGAGATCATTTGACCTAGCGAAGGTCGCTCGTAATACGGCGATTCCTCAAATTGCGGGGCCGCATCAAAGTAACTTGGATACCATGACCCCAACGGATTCGATGGTTTTGTAGTGTCGACAAAAGCGTGATTCTGAGGGCTGTTGGTTTCGATCGGAGGAGGCTGCGGTGGAGGTTGCGAGTGAGGTAGAGGCTGCGTACTAGGATTGGGTATATGCATGGGCGGTTGGGGCATGTCCAGGTAATTGTCGGTAGTGTCAATGTCCATGAAACTTATGCGGCGGTCGCCAGTGTCGGTATCTGGGCCCTCGTGGAAAGGAGAGCCGCTGCTGTCAAATTCAGAAGCATTGGGCGAGGCGTTACTCGCTTGAAGTAACGCAGCATTGACAGCAGCAAGCCTACTTCGCGAAATGGAAGCATTCGGATTCCCTATCAGGATATGCATACGCTGTTCGCGAGACAACTCGTCAACATTAGGCACAGAGTCCCTGCTGGGTACGACAAATCCTGGTGGAAGTTGCTGCTGGGTTGCGTCCAACGAGATGTCCGAACGAAGACTTAGAGCCGTTATCAGGACCTCCTCTCGACTAGGCCGTAGATCACAGCACTGAAGTTTTTGTCGCAATATGCGTGTATTATCAGGACACCAGCTGATGTGAGACCGACTCTCCCGTAATCTTTCGTTCAAGCACCCAATGATTTCTTTCCAAGTGTCGTGCAAGGCCTCTTGGCGGATGAGATTCCTGATGACATTGGAATACTTCCACTGCTCGAACGTCGAACCGTTCTTCATGTGCTTGGCAACGTGGTCACAGCGTTCATCCCACCCAATGCTAACTTCCTTACACTTATCGAAGCCGCAGCCGAACACTCTTCTAGGGAGCAGCTGGATTCCAATATCAGTAAGCGATGGTATCGGTCGGCCAGAATGGTAACGCTGATGGTGTTTGACGAAGTCCTTTTGGCGGTCGAAAATGCGATTACATCCATTAACTAGGCATGGCCAGTCCTCTCCCGTTTCGTGCATCCTCATTTCGTGTTTCTTCCAATCTGATTTGGCTTTGAATGTCTTCAACGTCTTAGCCTCGGCACAATATGTGCAAAACATGAAGGATTCGCCCGATTGGCTTGCTCCCCTGTCTGTCGGAAAGGATGCAATGCTCATGTCCTCGTCGGTTGGTGTGAACGAAGGCTCGTGTTTGGCGTCTATCGGGCTGTCCATTTCGGACGTTGGTGTAAGTACGGATGGAACCGGTCGTGTTGGATCCAAGGCGGGCCGTGTGGGATCAATCAAGGATGCTGGGTAGGATCGGGGTTCGGTGCGTCGCGACGGGGCCCTGGAGCGTGACGACATGGAAGAATTCGAAGATGCAATCGAGGGAGCAACACTGGACAAGGTGGAAGTTGAGTGGTTGGAAGCGATAGAAAGGCGTGAGTGGTAGGACGAAGTCGTGGAAGTGCGAAACGAGGCAGCAGCAGAAGAGCGAAAGGAGGAGCCGGTAGACGCGGTGGTTGATATTGAAGAGGCAGTATGCGACGAGGCTACGGAGCTGCGTCCTGTAGTGGGTGAGCGACTTCAACAGCACGGCCAGACAAGCTATACGTACGGCTTTCCATGGCCTGCTGGAACATCCTATGGATCATCTCGGGGCGGTGCCTTGCAAGCAGGGCCTCTATGTGTCGCATGGACTCTTCGGGTATGTCTAGGTTGTCGTCCATGTTGGCGACGATGGTGGGGTTGTCTCTAGGGATGGGGGTGGACTCGAGTAATGGAGCTGAACATTCCTTAACTAGGCTGCCTGGGACGTGGCAGGAGGCCAAGTGCTGGCAAGAAAAAACAAATCAAACACTGGAGGTGGGTCGAGCGAAAGGCTGGAGTGGCATTCGCGCGTCGCAACAGGATACGACAGGATATAGGGGGGCGAAGGAGTGGATGAACGTGTTTCCGGTAGAGGGCTACAAGCTCCTGTTGGTGCGACCAGGCTGTTATATCACATCATCAGACGGCAGCGGGGAGCGCGGGAGGGAAATCTTCTAGAAAGACCGTAGAAGAAGCTAAATTGAGGGGGGTTCGCATGGGAGCCCGAGCCCCGGCGTCAACAAGAGCTCGATCCTGGTCTCAACCCAACTCTGGGGCAAGGCTGAAGATGGAACAGCGCGCCAAGTCCTAGCGCGTTTGATGCTCGCAGGGACTGGCAACAGGCAATGGGATGATGATGATCGGAGCTGTGCGTCCGAGCATGTATTGTACAGTACAGTACGGCAGGGACCGGGTGCGCAGACGACAGGGCAACGGTGCTGCTTGGGTGGGTGTCGCGGGTGGGCGCGGCAGCGGCAGGGCAGGCGGGCGTGCAGAGCGAGGACGAACAGAAAGAGAGGGAGAGAGGGAGAGGGAGAGGGAGAGGGAGGGAGTGCGTGGGTAGGGAGTAGGTGGCAGAGAAGGCGGAAATGGGGGGTGCTCGTTGTTCGCTGTCCCTTGGACGTGCCTCGTCGGGCGGGACGGGGGGCTCACCTATCACAGCAGCGCAACGGCGCACTTGCGACAGACGGGGGCGCTAGGCCGGTTGCTGCAAGGGGCCCTTTCGCTCGTCGTTGGCTCGTCGGATGACGCATGGGATGGCAGCATGCCCAAAGGGACATGGCCTGTCTCCAGTTAGTGAAGTGACATGCAGGCGGCAGCGACTCGGCGGAGGGTGGGCCAGAACGAGGGGCGCTGCTCCGCGAGCCTCGGTCGCGCGTCCTTCAGCTGTACTGTAGATGGGAGCGGCCAGGCAGCGTGGGAGGCGCGAGCGACAGAGGGACAGACAGACAGTACGCGCACGGCCGGCGTGAACCCCAAGGGACCATACAGCAGAGCATCGCGGCCCCGTGCGCTCGACGCTGCGGCGGGCTGCTGACCACCGAGCACTATCGACCGTCGACTATCGACTCGACTGGGAGCGAGCAGCGGCCATTGCGAAGGCGAAAATGGCGCTTTCCCCATGCGGCCAGCGGCCAGCGTCCAGCATCCAGCGTCCAGCGTCCAGCGTCCAGTCAGAAGCAACAGGGATCGAGTATGCACGCGTGCTTGCGGCGGAGAATGCAGGCAAACACTTGCACCGGCTGCCCCCAGCTGCCCCAGCCTGCAATCTCGAGCCTGCCAAGCCCACCTGTACGCAGCGGAGGAGGCCTGAATTTCATCGTCGACGCCACGCATGATGCTGATGCACTCGGGACAGCCAGCCCATGTCTGCGTCTGATGCCAGAGCCCATTCCCAATGCATGTACATGTCATAGTCGCCCCGGCGCCGCTGCTGAATGGTGTCCTCAGCATGCGCTGCCAGGCACCTCAGGCACACGCCATGTCCTGTCTGCGGCGTGAGTGCCAGGGTGCCAGGGTGCCGGGGTGCCGGGGTGTGAGGGTGAGGGTGCGTGCGTGCCAGAGCCGGTGCCAGCGCCCGCGCCCACATAAGCGAAATCACGTGACTCTGTTACAGCGACGCGTCGACGAACTGCCCATGCGCGCTTCTGACTGGTCCCTTCGTCGTCGACGCGCTAGGCCGCTAGCGCCCGCAGCCCTCTTTCACTTGGTGTCCGTCACCTCCACACGTCGCACGTCGCCTGTCCCACCTGCCCGCCTGTCTTCGCCGTGGCGCCTGAGCCTTACAACCTTGCAACCTTGCAACTCGTGTCACCATGTCCCTGCCCAACAGGAGCCAGGGCCGAGTTGAGATGGTCGATCTCACTCTCTCTCCTTCTCCTTCACCACCTCGCCGGCGCCCGTACCCGCACCCCCAACCGCTACCGCCGCTCAAGACTGAGTTTCCTACTCCACGCAGACCCGCGCGGCCGTTACCCGCCGTCCCTGCTCCTGCTCCTGCTCCTGCTCCTGCTCCCGTCCGCATCAATCCTGATCATCTTCGTCGCATCATCGATAGCAGCGATCCCAAAAAGGTAGCAGACCTGCTGTTCGACCTGTGCATCATGTCCCCTGCCCTCTCCGGCGCCGTTGCTCGCGGCCTAGCTCCCCAATCTAGTTGGGCCCGTGCCACCATCAGGGACTACCGGAGACGAGTTGGCCTGCCAGCCCACGAGAGAAGCCTGGACCCTTCGCCGGAACCTCGCTCGGACGCTCGGCCCAGAATCAAATCTGAAAGAATCAAATCTGAAATCATTTCTCTCGAATCTGATAGCGACCACGACGTACCGTCCCACCATATCGAGCCTTCAAGTTCATCCCGATATTCATCTCGACGGCGAATTAGCCCAAGACCGCCGCATAAAACTACTTCCAGAAATCCCATAAACACAAGCCGTGTCGGCCTAGGAAGTACGCCTCATCAACAAAAGCCCCGGAGTAGATCTCCAACCTTGAGCCCGCTGGTGATGAGCGATCTCGAATTTGGCGAGACGGATAAATCAGAGGACGATTTGCCCGAGGCAAACAGCCCCTCAAAGCGGCACCGTATAATACCCAATAGACCATTATAAAGCGCCACAATTGGCCGTCACTGGTATGCCTTTGCGTCCCCAGAAAGTAGTCCTCAGGCGTAGTGTTGTCCACCGGTACGGTGGACAGTCGGCATCAGTTCAAAATAATGTCTCGACGTTTGATGCATCATACTCCAAGAACATATTTTATCATGTAAGATACACATAGGCAGACATGGCTCTGGGAGGTTGACGCGAGGACTGCATCGACGCAGCAAGGGGACGCATCCTTGCACGCAACAAAGCGGCAAACATGTGGCATGTCACAATCGGAGTCGTGCCCAGTCCGCATACTATGCAAGACCGGGCTTCCGAATTTCCGAACATTCCGATGCTAGTATCGCGAATGGGTTGCACCTATCTTTGCATTTCCATTTTATGCAACGGAACGTTAAGGGATATTGCAGTAGAATGACTATCACCTAGCCTTTGGATACTAATTTGCCTCGTCCATGCACTATTTCCATCTGTCGTTTCTGGTAGTCAGCATACTGGCAATACAAAACCTGAACGGTCTCACCACCTGGGAAGAAGCGGAACAATACCACCGCTCCCATCCACTGACATTACAAGTGATTTGTACAGAGACTCCAGGCGCAGCAACTGGTTGTGGCGTACTCCAAAAGGCAGAAAGATGAATATCCAACTGAGATGTGCAGATTTTGAATCATATCCGTTTCCAAATTGGATGCATTTGTAAGGTCGACCAGATCACACACGATACGCCTTTGGTTTAAGCGCGGAGAAGATCTGCGAACCTTAGACAGCTTTGGTCTACACTCTGCGATTGCGCTAGCGCCAAAAGTACAGTAGGTACGTTGCTCATGCTTGACTCGAGATTTCCACGCAGGTTTGGTGCTGAGAACGCAGGAGGAAACGCTAAACTTAATTCAACGCTCCTCATATCGATGCACATCGTACCGTGCACACATAGCAGGCCTGGACTCTACAATAAGTACGCAGGCAACGTCCGTGAGCCAGCTTCGGCTCCAATCTCCTATCTCTTTGGTACCCTTGACCACTAACCCTCGTATTGTCTCACTAACCTACGCGACAGCCCCCTACAACAAGAGACCTTTGCCAGTGGTTGCATACAGCTGTCCTGTGCGTGCATACGAGGTCGTAACATGACCCGAACAAATAGGACGGCATCGCAACGTGTTCGATGCATCGAACCTCAAAGACGCAGAAACCCTCGGACCACCAGTTGGCTCATAGTAGTATTTGTTGGTAGTCTCGTCAGTATACCAACATCATAAGTCTGTCCAAATGCAATTATCCCCAACACGATGGATAACACCCTGGACTTCTCAAAAGAATCAATAACCCCTTGCCGCCACCGACGCCACAGTCAATAGACCATCCCTATGCGTTCGACACCAGACCTGTCCGCCGCCAAAACTTGCCTTCCTTCTGCCAGCTTTGTCGCAGATCTTCAATTAATTTACTACGCCCTCAGATTCGGATATCATTGGCTCACATCTCCTGCAAAAGTCTTCCATTTGCGAAGTGCTCGACGCATCTTGTTAACATGTCGACAAAAAGCGAACTCTGCTCTGTTACACCGCTTCTTTCGCCCCGCCGTTGAGAACGCCAGATACACCGCTTAGGAATGGAGAAGCATCGGTATCCCTGCTGAATAGCTTCCCTTCGAATCGCTTAAACTCGATAGTTGCAGAAGCGTCCTAGGGCGGGTTCTCGAGTCAAGAAACCGGTGAGGTCAAGGTGTCAACCCAGCCTTCTGTCACAGCCCACGCGATCGAGGAAATTGATCGTGCGTAATAGTTCTGATTACGCTATGTCTTGCTGCGGGTGCTGATGATTGTCGCCTAACTATGACTAGCGTACCTGTGGCTTTCTGTGCCTGGTAGGGCGAGTGGGTGATCCGTCACCCTACTTCAATACCCACATAGCCATAGTTGAAGATGGGCGGGTCCGAAGCGGTCGTAGATGATTATCCCTCTTTTGTGCTGTCTTTTAATAAATTTTCCATTTGAGTTTTCAAAGCCGCATTACTGGCATCTTTGCCATGGAAAGTATCATCTTTTGAATTTTCTGGAGAGTCTTACGGCTCATTTCCGGCAACCTTGATTTTCCAGCAGAGACGCTGGCGGAAATCTACGTGCAGGTTGTCTGGACAGTGCGCTAGTGGACCATCACAATCATCAGGCAGGGTCTCACCTGAGACTTGCGCCTACGCTTGGCTTGGAAAACTGGTACTGCACCGGGTATTAGAAGTCGTAAAATCATCGAATACACACATAAATCTTGCATATACATCCGCCAACATTGTTGGTCGTTGCGTTGCTCCTTCAGCCACCGCTTGTCGCTCCTTAACTACACTCTTTTCGTTCAGCCGGTACTCCAGAGCGACGCGTTCGTCTGTTTCGCTATCGGCCGTCTCAGGTGGCGAGTGTCCAAAATAATTTGGCCCCTTTGTTTGTGGTGCTGCCGGACAGGGAGGCTTCGAGCTTGCTCTACTTTCGTTTGACGATTTCAAGCATCTGCGTATCTGCGTTTGCTCCCACAGCTTTGGGATTCCTTTTTCGGGTATCTTTGAAACATTTGTAAAAGGCGATGATGGATGACCGAAGCTGGGATGCCATGCTCGCTGGGCTTGATCACTATCAGCTTTACCAATTACGGCAAAAGATTGATCAGCTTCTTACCAGTCATAGTACGTCGGGTGTCGGGAGTATGGCTACTGGTAAATATAAGCTTTCAATGTTATACAAAAGTGTAATTGACTGACTCTTCGCCGCTAGACTCTGGATCTTTTGACCTCGATCGTGCCACATTTCGCTCGTCAGCTTCGACTTTATATCAGTCGGGGCGGACGACTTCGATAGCCAGCTCCATGTCGAACGATAATCCGTCTGCGTATCCTTCCGGGAGCAATTACAAAGATGGGTTGTCGCCAGTGCCATCCCCGTCGACCAAAGCTTTTTTTCGGCCCACGCTCACTTCCTCCCACCAAGCCAGTTCGTTCCACTCCCCTTTACGCCAGGAAACTGCGAACGCACCAAATGTCAAACAATTTTTTTGTACATTTTGTGCTGAGTTAGGCACTCTGAAAATTATCAAGACCAAGCAAGACTGGAAACGGCACGAAGAAGATTACCATGTTGGAACGGGTAACCAGTGGTTTTGCCAGGTCCCAGGATGCTGTCAGGTTTTCGACTGTGGTGCCGACTTCAAGAGGCATTTGAAAAGAGATCATGAGGGCAAAAAGTTCCCTAGAGATAGTAAGGAGGTACGGCAGTTGGAACGAGTCTACGCTTGCGGGTTTGAAAATTGCCGTACGTTAGACGTTGAGTGGAAGCATCGATGCAATCATGTTGCTACACATATGCTCAAGGGCCACACTGCATGGACTTACGACAGGACAATCCGAAACTTATTGAAGCAACCAGCATTCTCTGCGCAATGGAAGAATATCTACGGGACAATGGGCCCTCCGCGTAACCTCACACAGACCGATTTAAGCTGGAATCCCGAAACGACACGGAAGTTAAGAGAGCAACTGGAGTTACACAGCTTCGATTGCCCCATTGAGGAATTTCTTCAAAGACTCTTCCTCCTCGGAGTACCAAAGGATAAAGTGGGAAAACCAAACCTTGACTTATCACAACAAATTGACTTTGGCACATCCACGACTTCGTCAACGGTGCCACCGAGGTTTCACGAGCCATCTACCTCGCTCGGCGCTTTTGCCTTTGACGTTGGATCAAGCGAAGACACTAGAATCCTGGCTGCTGGGCCTCAGTACCATGGCCGCGGCAGTGTCCACATGACAGAAGAGCTTTCTTTCAACGCGTACGATAATCTCAACGTCCCACCAGAGTCATTTGATGCCATACCCTCTGCTGACGAAGAACTTTGCAGCGTGGAAGAGTTCATTTGCGACGACATGATGGCGTCGGCTAACCCGCGTACCTTTACCGTCGACGATAACACCAGCAAGCATGGGTCGACGCGCAACCTGATGCGCAAGAGCAAGGAGTGGCTCACTTCCAAGAAATCTCAGCACTTCCAGCCCATCACCCTCGATCATCCCGATATCCCCCTAAGTTCGCGTCTTCCCTCGTCTCCGCGGAAAAAGTGAGTCTTCGAACGACGTACTCCGTATCAAGTATACCTCTGGTAATTGTTTCGCTGGCTCTAACAAAGCATTCCTGGCACCCTACACCGATAGCTGGGCGATGAATGAGCAAATGGCGAATAGTATCATAACACTGTACAATACCTGTTTTGTTTACGATTTGATGGGACTTTCTTTGTGCTTGATTATTGACAGACTCTATTTTAATTACTCAGTTTTATTGGGTTTTGGTCTTCTCTTCTGTTTTTAGTTTCTTTGCTTTGGGCTTTCTGGGAACACTGGTATATCCATCTCTGCGTTTATGCTTATACTCGTAATGCTGCATCTCCATGTTCTGTTCACCTCGTTCTATTTTGCATGGGTTGGGTAGGTAGAGGGAAACGCTACATAACGTGCAGATGTCGGGTAGGGTTAAGGCATTGGGCGGTGTGGACTCATATCTTTGAAGGATGTTCGGCAAATGCAAAGTTTACTGGATGATTTCGATGCCATTGATGTTATGGAAATACCTGAATGGCTATGGCAGGCTTCCCTCGGCTGGGCCATGCATATAATGTAAATTAGAACTAATAGCTTCCAAGCCCTCAGCGTTTAGATTTTTAGAAATGCACACTAATAGACATGGGCCCATGAGGGGTTTTCTCTGCCTTTGGAAAATATTCCCACCAAAAGAAGTCAAGCGCAAGAGCGTTGAAAGATACAATATCATATACATATCGGCTTAATCATACACTCATTTTCATTGCGATTGTTGCATGGGGTTTGTACCCCACCACTTCAAAGTCTTCGGCTTTCCACCCATCAATGGAACAGCCAGGCTCTCTGTTGATCTTCAGAGTTGGAAAGTCTCGCGGCTCCCGCTCTAACTGCACCTTCAAAGCGTCGACGTGGTCCACATAGACATGCGCATCGCCCATAGTATGGGTAAATGTTCCAGGTGTGAGGTCGCACGCCCGGGCAAGCATATGCGTGAGCAAAGCATAGGAAGCAATGTTAAAAGGGACGCCGAGGCCCATGTCGCACGACCGCTGATACAAGATACTGTGCAGCACGCCCCTTGGCTTCGCTTCGTGCTCCTCTGTCCTTGGGAACGAGACATAGAACTGCGCGAACATGTGGCAGGGAGGAAGCGCCATCTTCTTCAGATCGGCGGGATTCCATGCGCTGAGTATGATCCTGCGATCGTAGGGCTTGTTTTTCAACTTGTCCACCACTTCGGCCAACTGGTCGACGCCCTGCCCGGTGTAGTCCTTATCATGCCCCTTGTACTCGGCGCCAAAGTGCCGCCATTGAAATCCGTACACGGGGCCCAGGTCGCCTTCCTCGTAGTGTGAGAGCCCCACGCTGTCCAGGAACTCCCGCGACCCGTTTCCGTCCCAGATTTTGATACCGGCTTCTGAAAGAGGCTTCGAGGACGTGGTACCTGCCACGAACCATAGGAGTTCTGCGACGACGGCGCGCAGAAATACACGCTTTGTTGTGAGGAGAGGCAGAATGAGCTCGGGGGGTTGGGTAGGGTCGGACGACGGGCGCGAGAGGGAAAACTTCATTTGTGGAGGTGCGAAGATGGAGTATGTACCGGTGCCCGTACGGTCTGGACGATGTTCGCCATCGCGGAGGATATCGCGGATCAGGGTTAGGTATTGGTTTTCTTCGTGGGCGGGGTGGGCTGCATCATGCTTTGGTGTCTCCTTTGTAACATTCGAGGACTGTGAGGGCGTGATGACGGGTTCTAGGGCGGCAGGAGACATCGCAGGAGAAGACTATCGGTAATCTGGTGGCAGCGAGGTAACTTGAAGGCGAGATATGTGCACGCGTGAACGCGTCAGGCCTGTACGCGATGGCACGAATGGGATTTACGGGCCGCCCGAGTGCGGTCAGAGCGGGCAGGTAGGCTAGGCTCGTTTGGTGCTCACCGCCGCCATTGCAAAACATCAACCTACTATATCACCCAGTACAAGCATGGCGGAGGAGCAAGCAGCACATCATCTATTGAATGTACTCGAGGAGAGAGGCCTGGACTCTCGTCTTGACCTGGATAAAGTGCTTGCGGCCTTTGAAGACGAGAATATCAATGGAGAGGCAGCTGCGTGGGTGAATGAGTATCTACATGAAGATACGCTTTTGACGAAGGAGGAGCTGGATCTGTAAGAAGAAACGAATGTTCTGAAAAATGAAATGAAAACTCACTAACATAAATCAGATATCAAACGCTCCAGAAGAAGGGCATTTTGCATCAGTATCAGGCCGACGAGGATCCAATCCGTCCCATCCTGGACCACGAACTCGCTTCAGCCATAGCCTCGCTGCAGACATCTACAGCGGCCATTGAAGAGCAGTTTCGAGTGCTCCAGGCGCAAAAGGATGCACTTGTGAAGCTTAAGGCACTCGACAAGCCAAACTTGGATGTCGAACACATGAGAAATGAAAGAAGACGCAAAGAGCAGCAGGAAAAAGCACGTCTTGGCGCCGTAGTAAGTTTGATTTCTAAGGGTGTACCGACTTGCTCTAATGTACAAAGGTGCATGACATTTCCACTACTATCAACGAGCAGTTGCAAGATACCCAACATGACATTGATATAGAGAAGGGGGTTCTGAAGAGTTTCCTCACGGAAAGGTTGGCATCGGATGATCAAGTCTTAAGTCGCCTGCCGTCAATTGTGTCGCAGGTTGTTGCAGACTCCAAAGACAGCGAAGACGAGACGCTGGTTGAAGAATGGTGCAAAGCCATCGTTTCATCCCGAACTGCCGAGATCAAAGCGAGGGTAGATACTGTGTATCTCAACAGCTTGACAGACTACATTGAAGACGATCTTCCAGAGTCATCCGACACTGAACTCCAAGAGCAGAAAACAGCGCTCCGGGCTGAACTTGAGGACTTGCATTCGGAGATTGCTGCTGTCACTGAAATGGTGGTAGAGCATGAATTGAGGAAACCGATCATAGACAAAAAAGAGCGAAAAGAACGGGAAAAGGTGCAAGCTCGAAGTGCTTGGCTTAAATATGTATGCATTCCTTGTCTGGTGGAGAATCAGCTAACAGATCAGGTATTATCAACGCTCGAGTACATGTCCAAGAGACTAGATACCGTAGGCACGTACACGAAGGACTTAGGCGGTTTCCAGCAGGCATTGGCGCATGTTAATGAAGCGGCAGTGCAACGAATGCCGGATTCAGAGACAGCGGCAGTAGCGCCCATCAGCCGACGTGCAACAGTGGGAGCAAAGCCAGCTTTTTCTCCCGTATTCAAACTAAAGCCGACGAGAACCATTGATCTCCCGTCTGTGCTACAAGATGCACTTCGACACGTGAATGTGTCGTTCGACCATGATAGCCTCGCAGGATTACAGGAGTCTCTAGCTGAGGTACAGCTGGAGCGAACGAGCAAATTACAGCATCACTACGACTCTGCCTCGGCTTCTACACAGGAGGTTCTGGCAGAGCGACTGACCAAGGCGGATAACGATTTGAGAAGTATTATGAAGCCACTGTATACTCACACGCCTTTCCAGCAGGTACATCTGACGAATCCAAGGCTAGAGGAGGAGCTGAGGAAGCTGGACAAGGAACTGGAGGAGGCGGATGAGCAACTGTGTGCGGCTGAGGTGAACGAGCTGAGCTTGAGCGACAGCAGGGTGAGGGCGTTCGTTGCGAAGTATCGCACATAGCAGCAGAAGTGCAAGCCTATGCAAGCCTCCACCCCGCCAAAGTGCTGTAGGATGCCTGTCCTCACTCTCGCCCAAACCATAGCTACGATTGACTTTGTTTCTCTGACGCAAGCCCTGGCCGGTGCCGTGTATTCCAATGCCGCAGGCGTTTACTAGGTTCCTCATCTGGCTAGCGCTCTCGGCCCCCCCAGCCACCTGTTTAGGAGCTGACAACAACAGCTTCACCACCACGACAACACGATCGCCAGAGTCGCACAGAGAGTGCGGGATGCTGCGACACGACACGTACAGCTTCATAAGCGCGCAGTCTTCGAATTGAGAACCTCAACTACCCGCTTGCCCTCCTACTAGCCCGCCATGGCGAAGTCTGAGATGGCGAAGCTCCTGTCTGTCGGCGGCGCCGCAGCTGCCCTCGGTGGAGCCTACAAACTCGGCGAGTTCATGAACAAAGCAAAGCGTCTTCGTGACGTTGGTCCTTCTAACGCCGTCTACGTACGTCTGATCAACCGCGTCCGCGGCGACCTCGACGAAGTCCGCCGCCTCCTTACCGTCCGCGAAGTGCATGACGCGCTCGAGGCCAATCCTGAGAAAGCAAAATGGGTCTACGGAGTGATGCGCGACGTCAGGGGCTCTCTTGAGAATATCACACCGCACACTGAGCGCGTCGCTGCCGATATCGAGGACGGCCGCCGCGTTGGTCTGCGACACCGCATCTATTGGCTCCTCAGCGAGAAAGAGAAGTTGGAGAACAGAGAGAAGGAGGTGGCAGTCGCCCATGCCAGTTTAACCGAGGTGATTGGATACCTAACGGCATTGGAACCAAATAGTTCGAAAAAGTCCCACGACAAGTCCCGGGTCGAGCATATCGACAAGAAGGTGGACATTGATATTGATGTCAGGCGTGAGGGTCCGGAGCGCCATGAGAGGGAAGTGTTTATCGAGCGGGATAGTCGTGGCCCGACCAGAGTCGTCGAGGAGCGAGAGACATGGGTTGACCGCGATGGCAGGCCCCGCAGATTCGAAGAGCACGAAGAGCGCTGGGTTGAGTACGAACATGGAAGGCCTCACCGAGTCGAGGAGCGTGAGACGTGGGTAGACGATCGCGGTCCTCGCCGCTACACCGAGCGTGAGGTCTACGTGGAACACGAGCACGAACACCGTGAGCCTCGTCACGCACCTCGTCACCCTGATGACCGCTATTATGATGGCCGAGCTGTCGAGGAACGTCATCTACACATTGAGCGTGATCCCCGCGATCCGCGCCATGTCGAAGCTCAATACTATGAGCGCGGCCCTAACCATTACGAAGAAAAGCGTTACGAGGAACGTCGCTTCAACGAGCCCCTCGGTCGTCGTCCCGAGTCCTTTGAAGACCGGGAGCCTGAGCGCGATACATGGATGCGGAGCAGCGCGCGCAGGTCCTCACCCCCAAATCAGCACGGAAGTTACGGGGAATATGCAGAGTACGGCGCACCTCAACCCAGTGGAGCCGCGAATTACCGACGTAAGTTCCAGGGCGATCCCGGCTTTGGGGACGAAGAGGTGCTGAATCCTCAAATAGTACCACCAAATCAAGAATTTGAGCGTGAGGTATGATTATCCTTTAGAAACCTGATATAGGTGTAGCGCATATGCTGACTAGTTTAGATTTGGATCGAGGAGAAAGAGGATTTCCGTTACGACGAGTATGGAAACAGATTGCCCGACCGATATTTCCCCAATATGCGCCCGCGAAGCCGATTGTAGGTAGGCTAATGCGCGCGCAGAAATGGAGCGGTGATGTGCCATTATCCTTTTCATCTTGTTCAATCCAGTCTGAAGTTCTATTGTATGTAGCCGTCAGCCGCAGCGCTGTTTGATCAGTCTTGTAGTTATCAAACCTTTCCTTGTCACTGGTTGCAGATGCACCTGAGGGTTTTGCAGGGTTGCGCAAGCTACTGAACGTATGGTCAAGTGTATTAGGTACTTTTTTCCCGCTTGACAGCATGTTTATTTGTTGAATTATCTTTTGCTCTTTGTTCAAAGTCACAGCCACTGAAACACCAGCTTTCACACTCAACCGTTTCCATCCACGCCTTGTAACCACGGTTCCAGAATGTGGGGTCACCAACAATTTCGCATCGTCTCTTCGACGATTTATATTCCCACTTTCAAAGATAAATTTTGTAGGCCATTCTTCCCACACCTCCCTGACAGCCACTCCGCATACAAATGAACACATATTGATATAGAAAATGACACCCCCAAACTCTCCTCTACGGACCAAATTCCAGGATGCCAAAACATATGCCAGGAGATTCTGGGCCGCTACGCAGTCGACAAAATGGCCAGGCATCTGTCGTAGCGCGGTCTTTGTCATGATAGTCATAAATATCCTCACCCTCGCGCAACTCTGTCTCAGCGGATACATTCTATCTCAAGTGAATGACTATAAAAACTGGACGGTCTTGTGCGTTCCAAAGCGCGGGAAGCCACCCATGAAAATGAGCCCCCCTTTCACAATACGGGATTCTTTGGATGTCACAAAACAGTGGAGTTTCACGGCGGTAGGGAAAACAGGGTCCGATAGCTTGTGAGTCTCCAAAGCCTCTTCTCGTGGGTTTGTTGCTTGAGGATGGCTTTTTGTTCTTTACACACGGTAACTGAAATCACTGGCTAACAAGGAAATTATAGCTTGCAAGTTTGCCAGGCCATACTCCTCCCGGGCTTCATTGGCTTTTGTAGTTCCTATGTGGTTTATATGCACCACCGAAGCCAGGGTATCACTCTGCGATCGGCGCTGGTATATAGCACACTGTTGAGCATCTTTCTGTTTGGGTTCATATCGGATAAAAAAATACTGGTTGTGGACCAGGACCAGGTGCAATCAACGCTTGAAGAGTGCTATGTGCTTCCTACGATCGCGCGTGAAATCGCAAAGCACAGGTATATGAGGATACTGTGCATGAACACAAGGTTCTGGCTTGCGCTAGTAATCACGGTACTGTAGGTGACCCTATTTCTATATCATCTCTCTTAGCCTGTCCTTTCTTGACTGCATTTTGGGGTGAAATCACAAAAGATCGTATGAGCTGACACTATCGTCGCAGCATAAGTGGATATTCCTCCCTGGCATGGAGGGCAGCGGTGATGTGGCTCGAGGAAAGCAGCCAAGCTGCGCGCCGCTTGGCTACCGATATCAGGACCCAGCATCATGCTCTTGAGTCCTCTATCGCTCTGCAGGACCTGTCTCCGGGATCGACCCCTCCCGCTTCACCACGTCCCCGCGTTTTTGGGCTGGTATTGCAAACGCCGGAGCGCGTCCACCATACGAGATTCTCGAACGAGGAAGGAGACACAGGCATCATTCAGTGGTACGAGCTGGGGCAACAGGAATGCCGCACGGGAGGAGGCTGACAACCCATTTCAAGATCCTGTGAATCCACTTGTGGTGGGAAGGGGGAGTGAGGATGACCATCTGCGACCCCAGTGCCACAGACGATAAGAGACGAGGGCACTGAGTACGGTTTTTCGACGAAGCAAAAAGTCGGAATTAAGATGCTAAACACAAATCATAGAGGGCCCTTATAACTTTTTGTTTTCCTCTTCTAGCCTACCTGAAACCTGGCTTTGAAGACCCTCTTTCGATAGCTTTCTTGTTTCCGCCAGAGCATGGTGTGTTAAGAGTCCGGACCTGGGGCTTAATTCTGCTTTCGCTGTGGTCCCTAAGGCCTTTGCTTAATTTCCATAAAAGCTAGAGAAATCATTCTCGGCCAAAACAGATTAGCTTAAGTATACCAATAACATAAAATGTGCTCCACGTTCTATCTGCTGCAATGAATTTCACTCTGAGCTTGGTCTATTATCACTGAATGCGTCTATATACTCTTCCGCATGTTAGGCAATCTGTTCGTATTGATCTTCACATGTTGTCTTCCCTCCACCTACTCTTGACCCTCTGCCACCCCTGCATCTCGCCTTTCCCACCTTTGCTTTCCATCCCCAACCCCCTCTCTACCCACTCCACGCTTCCCATCTCGCTCAGTCTGCTTAGCGCCCGTGCAAATGCAAACCTCTCCTCGTCGCCAGTAAAAAGATTGCTATTTTTCAGCATACTCATGTTCATACCAAGGTCATCCATGAGATTGCGCATCACATCGGACACATCAGCATGGTCATCTGCGGTAGCGGAAGCAGGGAGGTCGCCTGATTTGGAGGTGTTTGTCATGGCATCCTGCAGTTCGCTAGCGGAGAGGAAGAGAGATGTTAGAGGAACGGCGCTGGTCATTACGAGTTTGGCCTATGAAGATAGGTGTCAACTGATCGTGCTAGAGTGTAAACTGCTCTTTGTATGGATATTAGCTTACCCTGCTCTCGTAGACGGCGTCAATAAAGGTAATAAATCGCCTGGCCAAGTCTCTCGACCTAAAATTCATGCCTGGCACGTCGGTAATGACAAAGGCATCGTAATTACGCATCAGCTCCAAATAGTCAGCGGCACCCGTTGCTCGGCCCAGGAGCTCGTTGAAGCTGAACCATGCGCACCTTCCACTCGCTTTCGGCACTTCGATCTCACGCCCCCACACCTCGTGGACCGCTCGATGAGGTGGGTCGTTCTTAGTATCACCCAGAAACTTGAACCAGCGTTCCGCATGACTATTCGCGGCGCCATCGAGCGGGTGGTGGTACACACCCGACGCTGGCCGAGGGATCTTCCTATAATCCGTCTGCGAATCCAAGTTCAGTACTTGTAGTTTTGTCTTGAGAAGATTGATAGCGGGAACAAAAGACTCGCGCTGGATTCCATTTTTATAGAGGTCTTCTGGGTGCCTGTTTGAGGTGGTGACAATAACCGTCCCGTGTGCCATTAAACTCTCAATCAATCGGCGTAGGATCATGGCATCTGCCACATCGGTGCACTGGAACTCGTCGAAGCAGAGGATGCTGCTCCGTTCGGCGATACCGGCAGCTACGTAGGGAATGGCGTCGATCTGATTGCCATGCTGCATCTTCACTTTGTGTAGGTCTTTGTGGATGGACTGCATGAAGGCGTGAAAATGAATGCGAGTTTTCCTAGTGATGTTTTCGGGTAGTGTCTCATAGAAAAGATCCATGAGCATCGTCTTACCGGAACCTACATCGCCATACATGTACAAGCCTTTGGGAAGCGAATCGGGGATGGGAGAAATGGCCGGTCGAGCGGATTGTGACGAGAAGAAGGAAAAAAGGGATGTCTTTGGAGGCTGGAGGTCCTCTATCGAAGGAGGTCTGACAGGAGGTTGCGTATATTTCGAAAGCATCACATGCAGATCTTCAAGGAACTGGATGATTCCTCTCTGGTGTTCGTCGTCGCGCAGCCGCCCGCTCTGCACCCTGGCATCGTACTCTGCCAGCGGCGTCTTCTCTACATTGCTCCTTATTTCCTGCTCTCGCTCCATCAGGGCAGCTTGCACTTCGTGCGCATGGCCTCTGTATCCCCCAACCCTCGTCGCCAAGCTTGCCGGCATGAGCCCTCTTGTTGTTTTAGGCGCGGGCGCACAGTTCCACCCAGGCCTCTGCTGGCGCATCCGGCGCAAACATTCGGTACATATTGGTCGTCTCCCACGCGGTCCTGCTGGTAGGCGGATGCCGGGTACACGCACACGGCGGGATGTGGTGTTACGGAGGAGCCCTCGAAGGGTCTCGGATGATGTCATGGTGGGATTCGCGTAAAGCCTCTAGTCGCGCTGCTATTCATCAAGGACAGACAATACAATAGTCAAGAAACCAAAGAATGGCGCGTAAAGAATATGGCTCGGCAAGGAGCTTTGGGGTGGACAATAGCACAGCGAGAGATCGGGAACTAAAAGTTCTTCGGAAGTTCCATGCGGATGTTTTCGCGCCGTTTGGCCTCGGCATCTGCCCGGTCAGCCGCAAGATCACGTGCCATCAACATTTCACAAGTTCAGTTCCATTACCCAAGTGCTACTATATCTGATAAGTAACTAATCGCTTACATTTCCATAAGAATTGGTAGTTTGTTAGCATTGGTGTGTCCAAGTGTTGGTATTACATGCGTGAAGTCATCCAATCATCTCCTAGACTTGCTCCTCTCCTGCGCTCAGCGCCTCGTACTGTCCAGAGCTGCCGCTGCCACCTCTCCCATACTTCATCTTGGGTATCTCGTATAACCTGGTATAATCCACTCTGTCACCACCGAGTCTGGCATACCCACTCTCTTTGTTCTTGAAGATAGGTGCTCCGTCGCACCAAAAATCCTTGCAGTTGGTGATGATGCCTCTTGACCACGGATTGCCGCCAATTCGTCGCTGTTGCCCTGCCTGCGAGCCATGAATAGCGGTTGCCATGAATGTATCCAAGCCAAGGAGTCTTTTCCACTGATCCCAAACTGAATGTCGGTGATGTTGCCGGGTTCCTGGCACGTCACCTATGTCCTGGCCTGACCCAAAGCCTGTCGTAGGCGCGTTGCCTGCCACATCTTGAGAGGTATCACCAGTGGTGACGAAGGAGTTGAGTGCATCAGCTGTGGTATTACTGTGCAGATGACCACGCATGCTTTCGTACGTCGTAAGGTTCCGAGCAACTTGGATGAGCTGCACGAAAAGGAGCATGGTCACCCAAGTCAATTGGAATGCTGCCCATATACTAAGGACAATGGTGAAAGGGTCTTTGTGGAGTATTTTGCAAATATCATCCGAAAGAATGTTGCATGTCACATCCTTGGGCGATTTCAGTTCGTCGTTGTTTAGATCTATACATATCAGCGAAAGAAAGGGGGAGATCGCCGAATTACACACGTACAGGAGAGAACTAGGCGGATCCACGCTAGGACACCTAACTCCAAACTAAGGATGTACAGCACAAAATGTCGGTGATTGTTGTTAGCCACGCAGTTATTGGCCCACGGGCAGTGACTTGACACACTGTCAGTAGGTATTCGGACGAGTCACTCCAGGAGCACTTACTGATCAGTCTTTGCGACGCATCGTTCGCATCGCTTACAATGCTTGCTTCGTAACGGCTTCCGTACCATGCAATGTACGCAAAAGTGATTCTCGTCAAACGAGCGTGCTTCCATGAGCTCATCAATGACTGCTTTAGATGCACTTCTACTTGCCGATTTGGGAACAAAACCGGGGTCCGAAGACATAGTGAAGAAGTAAAAATATATCGTGGAACCAAACAACGCTGCAATACACACATTCATGAAGAAGTCCGTTCGTATAGTCCCTGAATTGATCAGCCGAAGTCGAGCTAAAGAGTGCGGATAACTCACAAGGCAAGACAACGGTAAACCACCGCACCACAACCCAAAATAAGGAACTGGCAAAGATACCGGCCAGGAAAGGCTGAAAGATGTCAATACGGATTCCAGCGAAGTCACGGTCGTACATACGGTATGTTGGATATTCCTCATGTTCGCAGGAGCCCAACCCAAAAGCTTCTGTGCGGCCCACTGCATACCATACGCAATGCCAATCGCCAAAGGCAGGCCTACATAAATCGGATAATGGCTCGCCATGTACAAAGCAACCAAAAGGATCAAGAAAGGCCAGAAAAAAATGAATCTCGAAATGAACCATCGCGTATCTTTTACGCCCGGTACTGGGAACTCTTTGGGTGTAGCGTCCTTATTATATCCAGCTTGTGAGAGCGCTGCACGCCATTGTCGAACCGTGCTCATCTCCTCTGCAGTCACAGCTGGGGTCTTGCCATCATTGTTCTTCGCAAACCGATCTGCACCGTATTCTAATAGCTTCTGTATGGAGCCTTGGGAACCCTTCACTAGTGCCCAATGCAAGGCTGTGAAGCCTTGATCATCTGTCGCATACACATTGGCACCCCACCGCAGAAAAAGGTCTACGCAGGAAGAATAGCCTTTGTATGCCGCCCACATGAGAGCCGTATGCGATTGTGCGTCCGGGATGTCAACCGGAATATCTTGGTGGAGGAGAAGAATGAGCTGGTATACATTGCCATCGAGAGTAGCCGAATGCAGGAGGTTGAAGCCCTGGTCATCGGTGATGAGGGGATCGGCGCCGTGTTCGAGAAGGAGGTTGACAATGTAATAGTGGCATCGTTTCGCGGCCCATAGTACAGGCGTAGCGACAGCATCCCCTCCTTTCGCGTTTACGTTCGCGCCACTCTGTATCAAGTAGTGGCACAAGGCATAGTGATTATTGATCGCGGCCCACTGTACTTGTAATCAGCTAGCGCGTAGTAGAATTCGTGAAGAAAGCGCACATGGAGCGGCGTGATGCCTTGCTCATCCTTGTACGTTGCGTCGTACTTCTTGCTGTCGAACAGCTTTTGTATTGCACCAATTTCTCCTAGACGGGCCAACTGCATTATATCGTCCTCGAGAGGGGCACTGGAAGCCTTGGCAGCCATATCCCTGAGTTCAACATTGTGGTCGCCGACTGGCTGGCCATTCGACTCCGAGGAGCTTCCTGAAGCCATGGTCACGGAGAGCGGCGGAGAAGCTGCGGAACGTCCTTCTGGTGACAAATTCTCGGGAATCTTCACAAAATCAGGCGCATACTTGATTGGAGATACTGAAAGAGAGGTAAATGCTGGAGACTTGCGATGTTAGTCGTGAAAAGGCTTGGGGTTCCGTGAAGGACATCATTTCGAACGAAATAAGCCGCGATGAGACCCTGAGACCCCTGTCTGCGTGGCGGTGCTGCGCGCTAGCTAGCCACGACAGCAGCACATGCAGATGAACCGCGTATTTGTACTTTTCGGAGATGCCCACTAATACAAGAAAACTAGGTGTCTATTATCCAGTTAAGCTCTAAAATATGCCACGATCATATCTATACTGTCCGAAATTGGCTTTCCTTCTGTAACCAGTCCCCAAAGTCCAGCATGTCTGGGTTCATTCTCCGACACTCCTGCACATTTGCGCCAGTGCCCTCGTATTTCAAATATTTAAACATATTGCCGACATCCTTGATCATGTGTAGTATAGCATGGCCAACAATCCCAAACGTCGCTGGCATGTCTTTTCCGAGTCTTTCTTTGAAGATAGCGTTCGCTTGATCGAATGTCAGTTCGTCCCCGGCAATGGATATGTAGCGGCCCGCAAATTCGTCTGGATTTCTAAATGCTTGAGCACCAAAGAATCCAATATCTTTTGTGGCAACCAGTTGCATTGGCCTATCTTTCAGAGCACTCTGCCACATGGATGCCATTGCTTTTCCCATGAAATCGTTTGTAATATTCTCCATGAATCCAACTGGTCGCAGGACGGTGTAGCGCATTTGAGTTCCTGCTGCCTTCTGCTCAAGATGTTTCTCAATATTGTGTTTCGTTGTCCAATGGGGGATAGTTGTTGGCTGAGAAGATGATCGTGGACCACCGCGATCTACCGAGCTGAACACAAAGAACTCCACACCAGCAGCCAAGGCAGCATCAACAAGATTTTTCCCTTGCACCTCCTCTATGTAAACGTCACCGGCAGGCTTTCCTTGAACGCTATAGACGCCCCATATGGGATTATGCGTAACAGACGCAGCATTCTTAAACACGGCTTGAGTATCGTCAAGGTTGCCTTCCACTAGTTTGATGTTTGGTGACGAGCTAGCTAGCTTTTTGGCCGACGGGGAAGAAGGATCTCGTGTCAAAGCGAGGATTTCGAAGTCCGTACCCTGGAGGGCTTTGATAATGGAACCGCCTTGTCGGCCGGTAGCACCTGTAACAAGGATTGTCTTAGGCATCTTGCCAATGTATAGGTAGCTAGCTTGAAGATAGTAGGCCGAGGCTTGGGAGTAATACTGAGTGAGGTTATGATTTTGTGGGAGAATGGATCGTCAGTCTGGTTCTGTCCATCTTATTATGGAAACAGCGTGTCCTTTTATGTTTCCATCTAATTTGGCCATGGTCATAACCGTCGGCACGGGTATAAAGATGTCCACATCGGAGCAGTTCGTGATGCTACGGCGCTTCTACTCGAGAAGTCGGAGTTCGCGGCTTATGAACGGAAGACCGCCGGAGTTGTCAGACCGGCCGACCGCTTACTGGCCCGACATCCACAACCAAACGTCTGTGATATTCACCGCATTACAGTTGTGCAAGCCAACAGTTATGCTATGTAAGAAGACCATATTGGTACTTCACAGCTCAATACTATTCTGAGCCTCCGGAAGATGACGATGATCATATCATCCTGGACCTTGGCTCGCACTTCAAAGCATTTGGGACTTTCATGACTTATACTACGATTCGGTCCAGCTGAGTGAGTTATTACTGATCGGTATTTGCCTCCCTCTCACATCAAGCTCACCAAAAACACATTATATAACTAAGACGGTTGACTTCCGACTCGTGATTTTGGGTTAGCGTGCCAAGATTTCCTTGAATTTCGCCCACATATTGCCCCACGGCCAGTCCTCACCACCACAGATACCATTATCTCACTACTTGAACCACACGCCACATCGCGCCAAATATACTGCAGCCATGTCTCGAGTAGCTGGGTAAGCTTTCTGCTGCGTTCATTATATTTACCTTTGCCCCGCTTACTGACACCCCACAGACGAACCGACTGGGCCGAAGAGGAGGACGAAGATTCCCTCCAGCTCCCACAGCAGCAAATTGTCAAGAATAAAGATGGAACTGAGACTATCATAACATTTTCGATTCGTGAAGACGGCAAAAAAATTAAGACTACCCGCCGCATCAAGAAGACTGTCATCAAGACAACTGTGAACCCCCGCGTTGCCGAACGTAAGCACTGGGAGAAATTTGGCCAGGACAAGGGCAAGCCGATCGGACCGCAAACAGACACCACCAGCGTTGCCGAGAACATTGTATTCAGACCCGTTGCGAACTGGAAAGCGAGCACAGAAGACAAGAGCGAGGCAGACAAGAAGAAGCAGGACGCACTGAAGGCTTCCAAAATCAAGTGCCGCATTTGCAGTGGCGATCACTTTACTACCAAATGTCCTTTTAAGGGTACCATGGGCGAGGAAGAAGTCGCACCTGCTGAGATGCCTGATGATGCTCCCCAAGCAGGCGCTGCTGGTACTGGGTCCGGAAGCTACGTCCCACCCCACCTCCGAGGGCGGGGTGGCGCAGGCGAAAAGATGGGCGGAAAGTTCGAACGCGATGATCTGGCTACGCTGCGTGTTACCAATGTCTCGGAATTCGCAGAGGAGCAGGACTTGCGCGAGATGTTCTCGAGATTCGGCCATGTTACGAGAGTATTCCTCGCCAAAGACCGCGAAACGGGCAGGGCGAAGGGCTTCGCTTTTGTCAGCTATGCGGACCGATCTGATGCTGCGAAGGCTTGCGAGAAGATGGATGGCTGTGAGTGTGCCCTTCCTCAAATTTTGGACGTTACTAACCTCGCCCAGTTGGTTACGGCCATCTTATCCTGCGTGTCGAATTCGCCAAGAAACCTGGTAACTGAGTGGAGTGGAACGAACATTGCGAACGGTGGCGGAGGGTTCGGTACTATGACAATTTTAGTGGGTTCGGGTTCACATTGCATGGCGTTTGGGGCTCTCATGGATGATAGAATCTCGGATATGCTGCCACTATTGAAGGGCTTTAGGGGTACTTTCATACTCCTGAAAAGTACAAGCAAAGGGCTTGGGAGGTCTTTCCAACAGCGCTTGGTGTCAGCTTTACATTGAGACTTCGCTATTCCACACGATTCATTTGTTGTATGCATCTACCACGCTTTACTTCATACAGCATCACAATTATACTTTCCACGATAGCCAGGTCTTTTTGTAACCCAGAGGTATGAGTTAAGCTTTTTCTAAGATGTCAAGCTAAGTATTTGCCTTTGATCAGCTCGACTTATGTGTTCGCGCTATACCGGAACCGGGCCGTATCGAGGTACGCTCATGCACCTTGATGATACACCCCGCAGCGACCTTCCTGTCGGGTAATGGTGCAAACCGCGTCCTGCGTCATTCCCACTGGCGTCCGTTGTACAACAGTCTGATTACGCTTCCTGCAGCGATAAGGCCTTGATCCTGTTTTGTGATTGCACAGCGGTACGGTCGCCGCATGCTCATGGATCTATTAGCTACCTATCTCCAGCTTAGCGGATCAAGCTTTCGGGGTCTGGTCAAGATGCATGGATTGGCGTCATACCAAAAGCTCGTCTAAGCTTGGTTCTGTTTGGTTCCGAGATTCGTATTGAATCAGGTAAAAGGCAGCGGTAGCCCGCGCAATCAATGTAATCACTCATGTCCTTCATTCTATTACCCTCTGTCTCATTCACATAGAGAATATGGAGCTGACAAACTTCCGCTGCCTGCTTTTGGTAGCTTACATGCTCCAATATGTCCTTGCTGGCAGAATGTCCGAAGTTAGCAAACGTAAAGGGTTCTCGCCGCACCTCAAAAAAGCTCCCGAACATCGCAGACAGAGCAACTACGGAAACAAAACCGAGTCTTTCCGCTTCTACAATGAGAAATCTTCTGGTATAAGCAACAAGAGCCACAAAATTAACCTACACTTGACTAAATGTCAACAGCCTACTACGTTGAGTCGCTCCCCGATATACCCTTCGATTTGGGTGAATTCTATAGTGGCCTTATCCCAATTGACATGAGCAATTCATCTCGCGCTCTTTTCTTCGTCTTCCAACCCACGGTCGGGGAGCCTGTTGACGAGATCACGATCTGGCTGAACGGGGGGCCTGGTTGCAGTTCCTTGGAAGGGTTCTTGCAGGAAACAGGTCTTTTTCAGTGGAGTAAGTGAATTTTCCCGTCACAATTCCCTTTGGGGGGAGAACGCCCACGATATTGTGCGAATCGACGTATTCTAGAAGCGAGCCGGCTGGGTCGCTATTCTTCTCAAAGTCGAAATCAGGTCTGACCAAGCGCAGGCTGGGGAGAATACGCCCCTCATATAAATCCATATTCGTGGGTTAACCTGACCAACGTTTTATGGGTAAGTTACATTGCTACATTTCAATAAGTTCGTCTCATTCTGGTTAGGTTGAACAGCCGGTCGGCACTGGATTCTCTATCGGCGAGGTGAAAGCGACCAGTGAAGAGGACATTGCCAAGGACTTTGTCGATTTCTTCCTCAACTTCCAAAACATATTCGGAATCTCCAAATTCAAGATATATGTCACTGGAGAAAGCTACGCTGGCCGTTATGTTCCATATATCTCAGCGGAAATGATAGATCGATGTGATGAAGATCACCTCGATCTCTCCGGCGCACTGATGTATGACCCATGCATCGGTGAATATGTATGGGCACAACAGCAAGCTGTCGCTTACCCATTCATCAAGGAGCACAATAGCGTCATGGGATTCAATCAGTCTTTCATGAACAAGATCGCAGAGCTTGATCAGAGTTGCGGATATGCGGAATTCCGAGAACAGTACATGGCATTCCCCCCATCTGGCGTTCAGCCACATAAGTACTTCAACTCGACTTCCGATGCTGGCTGCGACATCTGGAATACGGGTTACTATGAAGCCTACCATCCCAACCCATGCTTTAACGTTTACGAAATTGGTTTGCAGTGCCCCCTTCTGTCGGATCCTTTAGGATATCCCACAGACCTCCAATATTCATATCCTGGTCTCCCTGTATATTTCAACCGTAGTGATGTCAAAGCGGCAATTCATGCCCCCATGGATGTGGAATGGATTGAATGCAAAGGGCCTGTTTTCCTTGGCGAAGGCGGGCCTCAGAACGAAGGCGATCTGTCAAAAGACCCAATTCAGTACGTGCTTCCCAAGATTATCGAGAAGACGAATCGCGTGCTCGTATCCAACGGAGATCTCGATTACGAAATCATTACCAATGGCACCTTATTGGCTATTCAGAACATGACATGGAATGGACAGATGGGATTCCAGTCTCAGCCCAATACGACTATCGACATCACGCTCCCCGATCTGATGTATCAGGACGTATTTATCAGTTCGGGGTTCCCAAATGGGACGGACAATCCCCAGGGAATCATGGGCATCCAGCATTATGAGAGAGGACTTATGTGGGCGCAGACTTATCTAAGCGGTCACATGCAGGTAAGTGACGAAACAAGTCTCCAGCATGTGAGACAGATTTAACAGGTCATAGCCACAATTCCAAGGCCGCTCTGCTTACCGCCACCTCCAATGGGTGCTGGGACGCATTGATACTCTTTGAGATGCGTACCATGCAAAGGCATCACGACACATTATTATAGGTATTCTGAGTATCGGCGTGTTCGGAGAGAACATGGTCATTATTGGCTGAGTTCAGCAAATGTGATGTAAAACACCTATAGTGCCATCCGATGTCTCTTTCGCGGTTGCCATGATAGTAGCAAAATCGTTAATTGATTAGCTTTGAGTGAATGCGTAACGTTGGTATTACATCGTAGTGTCATTTACAGTAATATTACCCGTAAACTTCCTAGGAATAGAGGCTTAGGAGATATGTTTCAAAGATATCTGCGTAGAATGCAAAACAAATGTCTGCAATGTTACACGAAGGGGCAGAGGTTGCCAGATAGTGACTGAGTAAGAAGGATATGGCTGGGGTGTAGCAAGCTGAAGACGGCTACCAAAGGGAAATAGCTTTGGTAGAAAAGAGTATTATGAGACCAGTCAGACCCCCTTGCAGAAACCACGTCGTGGGGGTTCTGATGTTATTTTGCGCAAACAATCACGTGTTCCTCTCAATGTGCAGTAGATAACAAGCGCCATGCTCACTCTCTCGCCTATGGTACAGTATCTATATCAAAAATTCGATGTGCTGGAACAGGGTTCCAATCGTACATGACCTGCCACAATGGTATATAGCTTTCTGGTTGCTCTAGCCGCTTCCATTACCAGCCCTTTTTTGTCAGCTCCGTCACTCGAGA
>Ga0247757_10000299_pt1 | contig 41676 bp, 34 predicted proteins | sample UWRJL126311R4_FD_180929 | JGI IMG/M metagenome (GOLD analysis project Ga0247757, IMG submission 180929) | Plant litter microbial communities from Arlington Agricultural Research Station in Wisconsin, United States - UWRJ-L126-311R-4 | ecosystem: Environmental > Terrestrial > Plant litter >... | reverse complement strand
GGGTGGTCACCGATCTCGGCATCGAGAGCGCGCGTTGGTTCCGCTTTTGGCGGCGATCGCTGTCCGAGGTCACGCGCGTCCCGCTCGTGCTGGGCCGCAATCCAGCCGAGCGGCCCGCCGCACCGAAGGCGCTGCTACTCGCGACGATCGCCGCGAGCTTCCTGGCGGGGGCGAGTGCGGGCGCCTACTGTGCGGTTCGCTTTCAGCACGGGGCGATGCTGGTCGCCGCCACGGCGGTGGCGGCCTGTGCGATGTACGCGCTGCGCGGCTCGCGCGCGTGACGTTCACGCGGCCAAGCGGTAGGCCAGCCACTCACTGCTGGCCGCCGAGCGCTTGAGCGCGGTTTTCAGCTTGCGCAGCGCGGAGGCCTCGATTTGGCGTGCGCGTTCTCGTGACACGCAGAAGCGTCGACCAATTTCCGCGAGGCATAGCTGGTCCTCGCGATGGGCCATGTGCCGCTGTTCGACGACGTAACGCTCGCGTACCGATAGGGTGGCCACCGCACGCGCGATGGCCGCCGCGATCTGGCGTTCGCCCTCGGCCGTCAATACGGAGTCTTCCGGGCTGAGTAGCAGTGACTCGAACGCCTCCGTGAGGGCATTGCTGGGTTCTTCGGCCGAGGCTTCCCACGAGACGTCTCGCACCTCGAGCCGCTCGGCCAGTGAACGTAACTTCTCCGGCGAGATCGCCAGCCGCTCGGCGACTTGCTCGTCCGAGCTCTCTTCCTCGCCCGTCGAACTCGCGAGCCTCTGGCGTTCGCGGCGGATCTTCGACAGCATCTTGGAGTGGATGCCGGTCGTGACCAAGCTCCGGGAGCGCACCAAGTACTGCGAGATATACGCGCGGATCCAGTACACGGCATAGGTAACGAAGCGCGTGCCCTGATCCGGATCGAATTTCGCGATCGCTTGCAACAGTCCGAAGTTGCCCTCGGCGATCAACTCGTCGAGCGTGGCGCCGCTTTCGCGCCGGTAGCGGCGGGCGATCGCCACGACATGCCTGAGCTGAGAGCGCACGAGTTCGTCCCGCGCGGTCGTGTCGCCGTGCTCACGAAAGCGCACGGCCAGTTCGAGCTCACGTTCTCGGGAGAGCTTTGGGCAACGATGGACGAGCGAAAGATAGCCGGACCGCCCGGCAATGATTGTACGAGCCATTCTAGTTTTCCTTGGTGATGACGACGGGGATGCCTCAGGTGCCCGTGCGGGCCGTCTCGATGCCCGTTCTGCGGTAAGAGTCGTAGCCGACCCGAATGCTGGAATCGGTCGCTGCGTTTTCCATCAGGCCCTCGGCGATGGCGAGCAGCTGCGGGCGACAGTCGGGAGTCGGGTTGCTCGGTTCGATCAGGTACAGCTCGCACTTCGAGCCATGGCGAAACGCTCTCAATAAGGTGCGAGCGATCGTACAGCGCGATTCGAGGTGACGAATGTCGAACACGGGCGCAATCGCCAGCGCGCCGGACACCACGTCTACACCGCGGGCAAGGATATTCACGACCTTGGTGAGCAGTCGACGCGTGAACACCAACGGGTCTTCGTCCGCGATTTGGACGAGCATCACCAAATCCGCACCCGCATCGGGGCGCAGGTCGGTTGGCCATTGTCCGCCGTACTCGACGGCCACGAACATGACTTGCGATTGCTTCGATGAAGGCTGCATGGGTTGCCGTGCGCGATAGAGCACGATTCGTGCCGCCGACGAGTACGCGCGTGAGCACGCGCGATCGACGATTCTCAGCGGGCCCACGACGCGCGAAACACTCGCGGCACACTCGAGGGCTGCCAAACCATGGTCACGGCTGCCAATTTGTAGCCAGTGCCGGCGGCCTACCTCGCGGGTGATGCCCGGTGAGCCGGGCTAAGCAGCCCACAGATGCTGCGCGGCGTACGCTCGCCAGGGACGCCAGCTTTCGGCCCGGGCTAAAACCTGATCCGCCTTCGGCCGCAACCCGCGCTCGTCGGCCAGCGCACGCATCACTCCCAGATCGCTGGCCGGGAACGCGTCCGGTTCGCGCAGCTGGCGGAGCGCGATGTATTGAGCCGTCCATTCGCCCACGCCGCGGATCGCGCGCAAGCGCTGCACGGCGCGCTCCAGATCGCAATCGCGCGCGAAGATCTCTGGGTTTTCGACCAGCGCGGCCGCCACCGCCGACAGCGTCGCGGCGCGGCTCTTGGGCATGCCGAGCGCGCTCAGATCTGCGCGGGCGAGTACCTCGGGGCGTGGGAAGAAGTGACTCAAGCCGGGTAACGGCGCGGCCATGGGGTCGCCGTAGGACGCGACCAAGCGTGCCGCCAGGCGCACGGCGGCGGTGACGCTGATCTGCTGCCCGAGCACGGCTCGAATCGCGAGCTCGAAGCCATCCCAGGCGCCGGGTACACGGAGACCGGGGCGCTTCTCGACCAACGGAGCGAGTAGGGGATCTTTGGAGAGGTGAGCCGCGATGGCGAGCGGATCGGCGGCAAGGTCGAAGACCCGTCGTAGTCGAGCGATGATGCCAGGCACGATCGACAGTTGGGAGACCCGGATGCCGGCGCGCAGCGCATTGCCTGAGTCGGGCTCGATCGTGAGCGAACCTTGGACGCCGTCCAAGAGAACGGTGCGTGAGTAGCGACCGTCACTCACGCATTCCATCCCCGTGATCGCTCGCTGGCTCAGAAAATCGAGCATCGCCGGCCACGCATACGGAGGCTGGTAGCGTAGCCGCAAGCTGAATTCACCGTTTGCCGTGAGCGCGACGTCATCACCGCCCAAGCGACGCAGCTCGCCCGGCGCGCGCGCGAACAGCGCTAGAAATGCTTCGTTGAAGCGGCGGACGCTGCCGAAGCCGGAAGCGAACGCGATCTCGGCCATTGGCAAGCGGGTCTCGTGGATCAGTTGCTTGGCGAGCAACACTCGACGTGTCTGGGCGACACCCACGGGCGACGCGCCCAGGTGTTGTCGAAACAGTCGGCGCAGCTGGCGTTCCCCCAAGCCGAGCCGCTCGGCCAAGGCTTCGACGTCCCCATGATCCAAAGCGCCCAGTTCGATCAGCGAAAGCGCGCGCGAGACCGTGTTCGAGGTGCCGCGCCAAGCGCCCATGTCCGGTGCGGTTTCCGGGCGACAGCGCAAGCACGGTCGAAAGCCGGCTTCCTGAGCCGCGGCGGCGGTCGGGTAGAAGACCACGTTCTTGGACAGCGGTGTGCGTGCGGGGCAAACCGGACGGCAGTAGATCCCCGTGGTCTTCACGGCGGTGAAGAATCGACCATCGAAGCGCGGGTCGCGCTGGGAGACCGCGCGGTAGCAAGCGTCGTGAGCGAGGTCCATGGCCCTGTTTGTGGCACGCGCGCCCAATCCCTTCTAGCGGTTTTCGGACATCGACCCGCCGTTGCCCCCCGACGCCGTTCATGTCCGTATTCCGCCAGCCCGATGGGTCACCTCGGACCCACAATGCGCCCCAGGAGAAACGAGGAGCCGATGGACCGCGAGACATTTCAGACCGAACGCTTCGATACACCAACTGGGCGCATGCTGCTGGTCAGTGACGGCCAGGGGCGGGTACACGTGCTCGATTGGGAGGATAAGCAAGAACGAACCGAGCGATTGCTCGCTCGATACTATCGTCGCGTCGCGCTCGACTTGCGCGAAGCGCCGAAGGAGTCAGCCGCGAAACGAGCGCTGCTCGACTACTTCTCGGGGCGGCTCGCCGCGATCGAGACGCTCGAGGTCGCCAAGCGCGGTACGGAGTTCCAAAACCAGGTTTGGACGGCATTGCGGCAGATCCCGAGTGGAAGAACCCTCAGTTACAGCGCGCTGGCCAAGAAAATTGGGCGACCCGCCGCGGTGCGAGCGGTCGGGCTTGCGAACGGCTCGAACCCGATTGCGATCATCGTGCCCTGTCACCGAGTGATCGGCGCGAACACTTCTCTCACCGGATTCGGTGGGGGTCTCGAGCGCAAGCGTTGGCTGCTCGATCACGAAGCGCGCGGCTGATCCGGATCAAGCGCGCTTGCCGGCGACTTCGAGCACCCGGCGCACCAAGTCACGGCCCTCGACGGGTTTGCTCAAATGGGCTTGAAAACCAGCTTCGAAGGCCTGCCGCACGTCGCCTTCCCCAGCGTATATGGTTAGCGCAATGGCGGGCAACGCGCTGGCATCATGCTTCGCGCGCAAGGCGCGGACGAGCGCGTAGCCGTCCATCTCGGGCATGCCGATATCGCTGACTAGTGCGTCGAAGCGAGCACTGTCGACCAACGCGAGCGCCTGCCTTGCCGCGCTCGTGGGGGTGACGGTCGCGCCGGCGTTCTGCAACAAGACTTGATGCAGCTCGAGTGAGTCTGGATCGTCGTCGACCAGCAGCACGGAATAGCCGAGCAAGCCGTCCTCGCCCTGCGCTCGATCGCTCGCGGGCGACCCACGGACCGCGGGTTCTGCGTCCGGCGCGTCTACGGCCGCGGTCGCTCGAACCGGCAGCGAGACGGTCAACGTCGCGCCTTTGCCGAGGCCCGCGCTGTTTGCCGAGACCGTCCCGCCATGGGCCTCGACCAGGTGGCGCGCGATCGACAGGCCGAGGTCGAGCCCGCCATGCGACCTCGACCCCGAGGCATCTGCCGGCGTGGGGTGCTGAAAGATGCTCGCCAAATCTTCGGCGGCAATACCGGGGCCGGTGTCCTCGATGCTGAGTACGATGCTCTCGCTCACTCGATCCGCCTCGACGGTGACCACGCCGCCTCCGGGTGTGAACTTGATCGCGTTGTTGAGTAGGTCCCAAGTCAGCCGCTGAAAACGCTCCGGATCGACCACTATTCGACCCAAATCCGGATCGAGTTCCGCGTTCAGCTGCACTCGCTTTTCGTTGGCGGCGGGCCGCGCGTTCTCCACCGCGGCGAGGATCAGTGCCGCCGCGTCGCTGTCCCGCAGCTCGAGCCGTACTTTGCCGCTGATGATTTGTGAAAGATCGAGCAGATCATCGACCAAGCGCGACTGCACGCGCGCGCTGCGCTCGATTACCGTGAGGCCTCGCTCCAACTGCCCGCGCTGATTGAGATCGCTCTTCAGCAGCGTCGCCCAGCCCAACATCGCGTTCAATGGGGTGCGCAGCTCGTGACTCATCGTGACCAAGATCTCGTCTTTGGCACGACTGCTCCTTTCGACTTCGTCGAGAGCCAGCTCGCGGACGGCGGCGGCCTCTTTCAATGCCTGAATGTCGACGACGGCACCGAGCACCCTGAGCGGTTGGCCGCTCGAGTCGTAGTCGACCTGCGCGGAGATTCGCACCCAACGGAAGCCGCCTAGCGGTTGTTTGAGTCGCACCTCGTACTCCAGCGACCCTTCGCGGGCAGCCGTCGTGCGTTGGTAGATCGTCGAAGCCAGCGGCGCGTCCGCTTCGACGAGCGCGGCCATCCACGCGTCGGGCGTGGCCTTGATGGCCCCGGGCCGAAGTCCCATCAAGCGGTACAATTCGGGCGACCAAATCAGTTGGTCGTTGGGGATGTCCCAGTCGAACACGCCGATGTTGCCGGTTTTTTGCGCAGAATGTAGCCGTTCGGTGATGGTGGACAGCTGCGCGGCGAGGTTCGCCGCGCGCTCTCGCTCGCGGCGCGCGTCGGCCAACGCCTCCTCCAATTGTTGACGTGCCTCCACTTGTTCGGTGACCTCGAAGGCACTGACCAAGACGCTGTCGATGATTCCGTTCTCGTCACGGAGTGCGGCATATACGAAGTTGAAATACGAGTCCTCGGGCTCTCCGCCGGGCACGCGCGGCAAGCGCGCCAGCTCTTCGCGTCCTTCGTACGACTCGCCGGTGCGCAGCACGTTCGCGAGGTAGCCGAGGAAGGGTTGGCCACGCAGCACCGGTAGCGCTTCGATCAGAGGCAAGCCGACGACCTCGGCCGTTACGTGCCAGGCGCGCAAGATCTCCGCATTGGCCAGCTGGATCACGTGTTCGGGGCCACGCAGGATGGCAACCGGAAACGGAGCCTGCATCAAGCTCGGATGAAAATCGGTGAACGACGTTTGCTCACCGTCGCGCGCGCGCGCGTCGTCCGGGCTCGCGCGTTCGCCGTTCATGGTGGGCACAGAAGCACACTCCAGGCGTGGCGAGAATAGGTCTGATGAAGCCCGCTTTGGGGGAACGCTGCCTCACGCAGCGGGTGATGACGTGACCGCTGGGGCGAGAAAGAACAGGGGCAGCGCCGCCGCCCGGGCTGGCGTAGCATGCTGCACCCGAGACCGCGCTGAATGCGCATGTCGCACCGAACCAAGGAGAGCCATGACTCAAGAACTATGGACGCGCGTCGATGAATACCTGACGAGTACGATGGTGCCGCCCGATGCCGCGCTCGAAGCGGCACTGGTCGAGAGCGCGGCCGCGGGCCTACCGGCCATCAACGTCGCGCCAAATCAGGGAAAATTTCTGTGCTTACTCGCGCAGATGCAAGGCGCGACCCGAATCCTGGAAATTGGAACGCTGGGTGGTTACAGTGCGATTTGGCTCGCACGCGCCCTGCCGGCGAATGGGCAGCTCGTCACGCTCGAACTCGATCCGAAACACGCTCGGGTTGCGCAAGCGAACCTCGAGCGCGCAGGGGTGGCCGCGAAGGTCGAGGTGCGAGTCGGCAAAGCGCTCGATTCTCTAGCCGCGCTCGTCAGCGAGGGCGCGGCGCCCTTCGACTTCGTGTTCATCGATGCCGATAAACAGAGCATCCCGGACTATTTTTCCTGGTCCTTGAAGCTCACCAGGCCGGGCAGCGTGATCCTGGTCGACAACGTGATTCGTAAGGGCGCTGTGCTCGATGCCGCGAGTGTCGACGTCAATGTGCAAGGGGTTCGTCGTTTCAATGACTTGGTCGCGAAAACCTCGGGGGTGAGTGGCACCACGCTGCAGACCGTGGGCGGCAAGGGGTACGACGGCTTTGCCCTGATTCGGGTCTCGAACGAGTGAGCGCCGCGAGCCGTCCGTCCGTTTTTTGAGCTGAGCGGTGGGTCGTAGTAGGCTCACGACCCGAGGAGGAAACATGCGTCGTTTAGGCTCGTTGCTACCCTTGGTGATGTTGAGTTGCGCGGGCAATCCGCCGCCCGCGCCCGAAGCGGCGGTTGCGCCCGGAGCGGTCCCCACGCTGGAGAAGGCGCCCGATTCAGGTCAGGTGGACCGCGTTGGCGCGAGTGATGGCGCGCTCGGGCCGGATGGCACGAACGACCTGGGTTTCGTCACCACCTTCGAAGGCGCGGTTGCGGCCATCTTCTTGGTCGGCGTCGATGATAACGGTGCGCCGCTCGGCTCGTTTCAGGCGGACACGCTGACCGGCGAGGTCGAGAGCCCCCAGGAGCTGGGAGCAAGACCTGGTCACGGGACGTCTGGGCTCGGTGTGCTCGAGGGAGGACAGATCTTGAATGCCCAGGATGGTTCTCTCCCGATCCAAGCTGCCGGCGCTCATCGCTTCACCCTCTACTTGGCGCCCTCGCCCGCGGTGACGCCGGGGACCAAGTTGCGGGTCTACTTGCAGCGCCCGGATTCCAGCCTGGTGGCCGGGGCGGTAGTCACGAACTAGGCCCGGCGCGGGCGCCACGCTTTCGCTGATACAGCAGGAATATTCGGTAGTTGGGCTCGTCTTCAGTTCGGACCGGGAGTGGCCGTATCCCGGGTCAGACCTGTGTCGCAAACGAGCCCCCTCCGTCCCTCTGTCCCTAGCTCGAGCCCGCAATCCGGGCCTCAGCTCTGCGGGCCCGAGGGGCACCAGCGTAAGCTGGCTGCCTCGGAGCGGCTTGCCGCGCTGGCGGACACGGGGCTGCTCGACTCACCCGCGGAGGCGGCATTCGATCGCTTCACGCGCCTGGCCGCCAAATGGTTGCGCGTACCGGTGGCGTTGGTTTCACTCGTCGACGATCGCCGTCAGTTTTTCAAGAGTGCGGTTGGGCTGCCGGAGCGCTGGGCGGTCAGTCGCGAGACCCCGCTCAGCCATTCGCTCTGTCAGTACGGAGTGAGCACGGGTGAGCCGCTGATCGTGATGGACGCGCGCGAGCACCCTTGGCTCAAGGATAATTTGGCCGTTTCCGAGCTCGGTGTGATTGCTTACGCTGGCGTTCCGCTGGTCACCAGTGAAGAGCAGGTGCTCGGCATGTTTTGCGTGGTCGACTCGGAGCCGCGCAAGTGGTCGGAGGACGACGTGGCCACGCTGCGCGAGCTGGCATCCATGGTGGGCACCGAGATCGAACTGCGGGCCCGCATGCGGGCGCTCAAAATCGCAGAAGAGACGCGAGAGAGCGATCGCGCGTTGCTGCGCTCGGTGCTCGATTGCATGGAAGATTCGGTGGTGGTCACGACTCCGGATGGCAACGTCATCATGACCAATCATGCGGCCCAGCGCTCGCGCCCCGCGGAAGCTTTGCAAACCGCGGAAAGCCTCGCGAAATTCGGCATTTTCCTGGCCGATGGCGTGACCGCACTGGACATCGCCAGTGCGCCTTCGACGCGCGCGCTGGCGGGCGAAACCGTGCGTGATGTCGAATTGCTTCGGCGCGTCGAAGGCGAGCCGGATCAGGTTTATAGCGTCAACTCTTCGCCCATTCGTGATTCGTCGGGCACCGTGCGCGCCGCCGTGAGCGTGGGCCGTGACGTCACTAAATCACGTGCCGCGCAGCAAACGCTCGAGCGCAACGAGGCGCTGCTGCGCACCGTCGTGCAAAATCTGCCCAACGGCGCGGTGCTGCTGTTCGACATGGAGCTGCGCTACCTGATGGCGGACGGCGACCAGTTGCTCGCCAGCATGGAATTCACCACTCCCGATCTGATCGGAAAAACCCCGTACGATGTGGTGCCGCCCGAGCGAGCGGAAAATGTCGCCGCCCGCTACCGCAAGACCCTGCGGGGCGAGATTCAAGAATTCGAGGTCAAGCGCGGTGAGCGCACCTTCGCGGTGACGGCGGTGCCCGTGCGCCACGAGTGCGGGGTGATCATCGCCGGCATGACCATGGTCTACGACGTGACCGCGCTCAAGCGCGTGCAAGAAGAGCTGCGGCAACAGACTTTGGTCTTCCAATCGACCCTGGAGCACATGCGCGAGGGCGTGGTGATGGTGAACGCGCGGGGCGAATACGCGGTCTTCAACCAGGCGGCCAAGTCCTTGCTCGGGGCGCCCCCCCAGGCCCAAGACATCCCGAAAACCCTGGAGAAGATGCGCTTCTTCCAGGCCGATGGCGTCACGCCCATGAGTGCCGACGAAGAGCCCCTCGGCAAAGCATTGCGCGGCCAGACCGCGTTCCCCACGGATGTCGTGGTGCGCACGGGTGACGACGCGCCGCCGGTGCACCTGCACGTGACGGTGGACCCGATCATCGACGAAGAGAACATGTTGGTCGGCACGGTGGCCGTGATGCACGACGTGACGGCGCAGCGCAGCGCTGAGCTGTCGGCGCGCGAACAGTCGGCGAGCGTAGAGCTGCTGCAGGCCATCGCGGAAGCCGCGAACACCGCCCACAACACGCGTGACGCTTTCCAAGCGACGCTGGACCGCGTGTGCGCGTTCATGACGTGGCCCGTCGGTCACGTGTATCTGGTGCACGGCAAAACGCTGAAGACTTCGGGCTGGTGGCACGACGACGAGCCGGCGCGCTTTGCCGGGTTCCGCGCGCGCACGTCGAGCATGGAGTTCACGCTCGACGTGGGCATGATCGGACAAGTGCTCGGCTCGGGGCTCGCGACCTGGCTCAGCGATCTGAGCGACAAGGCCACGTTCACGCGCTCGGAGTCGGCGGTGGCGGCCGGGCTGAATAGTGGCTTCGCTTTCCCGGTGTTGATCGAAGACGAAGTGGTTGCGGTGCTCGAGTTCTACTCCGAACGCCGGGAAGACGCCGATTTGCGCTTGCTGTCGATGATGGCCAACTGCGGTACGCAGCTCGGCCGCGTCGTCGAACGCGAACGCGCCCGTAAAGCCGCCGAGGAGCGCGCCGACGCCATTCGCAGCCAGTCGATCCGCGACGAGCTGACGGGGCTGTACAATCGCCGCGGTTTCCTCGAACTCGCGCGTCAACAGTTGCGCATCGCGGAGCGCGAAGAGCGCTCGGGGCTGCTGTTCTTCGTCGACTTGAACGGCATGAAGCAAATCAACGACGAGTTGGGTCACGACGAAGGCGACCGCGCGTTGATCGACACTGCGGATGTACTGCGCGAGACGTTCCGGATCAGCGATGTCGTGTCGCGGCTCGGCGGTGACGAGTTCGTCGCGCTGATGCTGGACGCGAATGTCGCGCAAATCGAGGTATTTGCCACTCGCATCAAGCAGGCGATGGCGGTCCGTAACTCACAAGGGTTACGTCGTTACCGGCTGTCGGCCAGCGTCGGCGCGTCGCCCTACGACGCGCAGCGCGGGGACACCATCGAGTCGCTCCTGGCCCGCGCCGATGGCATGATGTACGAACAAAAGCACGCACGTCGCGCCGGCCTGATCTTGTCCATGGCTCCGGCCGCGGCGCGCAGCAGTGAGCCCGCGCGCAAGAACGACCGCGGCGCTTAGGCTAGAGCCCGTCGCTCAGCTCGGGTTCGGCTTTTCCAGCAAGCTCACGATGCGTTCCGTCAGGGCGACGAGGGCGGCCTTGCGCGGTCGCTTCTCGCCCGGCGGCTGCACGACTTCCGTGTCCACTTCACTCCCGACCCACTCGTGCAGTACCGGATCGTACTCCAGGGCGGGCGCGTGCACCGCGTCGTCACCCGTGGAGAGCAGAATCGCGCCCGTTTCGGGATCGGTGTGCACGCGCACGGTGCCCACCTGGCTCAGGGTCACGAGCGTGTCATCCCCCGAAGCCTTGATGCTCCATTGCCGCACGCCGGTCGCGACGTTGATTAGTTTGGCCCGCAGGTCTTCGGCGGCGCTCAGCTTCTCTTCGAGCGTTTCGCGAGGATGATACTTGTCGCGGAGGGCCGAGAGCACCTTCGCCGCATCCTCGGTGTCCCTGGAGAGACGATTGGACATCGCTAAACTTTGCCGGGCGGCGGCAGCCTCGGCAATCGAATTTTTCGCGCTGCCGAGGCCTGATACAGCCGGATTTTTGCCACAGAACCGCAGCCCGTGCGGTTATTTGGTCACGATCGCGTGGCAACCGTTGCAGCCGAAGCCCGTGTGCGTCGCCATGTCGAACGGCTTCAGGCCCATGGCCGATGCCATGTGCGGTACGACCTGCTCGGCCATGAACTTCGAGATCTCCGGTTTCTCGGCGAAGGCGGTGAGCTTGCCGTCTTTGAGCGTGAGCTTCGGCAAGTATTCATCCGGCTCTTTGAAGCGCGGACCGTGGCAGGTCTTGCAACCAAACTCAGCGTAGCGCTTCTCGTTGTAGCCTTTGAACACGGGTGCCATTTCGGGCACGACGTACTTCTTCATGAAGGCCACCTCTTCGTCTTTGGTCATGCCTTCTTTCCACGCGGGGTGCGCGGGCGCCGCGGGCGCAGGTTCCGGAGCCGCCGCGGTCTCCGCAGGCTGGGGCGCTTCCGGCGCAGGGGCGGCGGCGCTCGCGGCGGGTTCGGTGACGGCGGGAGCGGGCGGTGCCGCGGGGGTTGCCGGTTCGGCGGGCGCGCCGCCACAGGCGGGCAGGGTGAGGAAGATGGTCGCTAAAACGGACGCTCGGAGAAATCCCATGACTCGAGAATTACCTCGAACCCGAGCGCGCCAATAGGGTGGATTTCGGAACGAGCGGCTATTTGCCGTCGACTTCGAGGGTCAGGCTTTCACTGGCGACGATCACCTCCGTGCCCTTGGCGTGTTCACGAATCCACTTCTGGGACCGCTCGCCGATGGCATCGAGTGCGTCGTCCGTGCGATCCGGATCATGGTGGAACAGCACCAAGCGTTTGGGCTCTGCGAGTACGCCCAGGTTCAGCACGTCGTCGACGACCGAGTGGCCCCAGCCGTGCTTGTGCGGCATATCGGCCATGAGGTACTGCGAGTCGTGGATGAGCACGTCCACGTCGTCCGTAAATCGGGCAAGTTCCTCGACCGTAACCAGCGCTTTGCCCGCGCGCAGCTCGTTGTCCGTGATGTACGCGAGCGATGTGCCACCGTCGTCGTCGATGCGGAAGCCCTGCGCGCCGCCCGGATGGTTCAACATGATGCGGCTGACCGTCGCCGAGCCGATGCGCCAGGTTTGCGTCTCGGGCTTCACGAACTCCATGCGCGCCGGGATGTCGTCGACGCTGACCGGAAAGTGAATGTCGTCGAAGATGTTGCGCTGAAAGCGCTCCTGCGCGTCGTTCGCCAGCGGGTAGACGAAGATGTGGTTGTCCTTGCCCCACAACGGTCCGAAGAACGGCAAGCCGAGCACGTGATCCCAATGCGTGTGTGAGAGCAACAAGTGCACGGGTGACGGTCGCCCTTCGCGCAGCAAGTTGTTGCCCATCTGGCGCAGGCCGGTGCCCGCATCGAGCGCCAACACCGAGCCATCCGCTAGGCGCACCTCGACGCAGGAGGTATTCCCCCCATAGCGAGCAGTCTGCGGCCCAGGTGAAGGAACCGAACCCCGAACGCCATAAAAGGTGACGCGCATCGATCGACGCTCACTCTATCAGTAAGCCAACGGCGGCGACACGCAGCATTCACTCTGCCTAGCTCTGCCGAGCTCTTGCCCGCCTCACGCCGCCTCATGCTCCCTCGGGACCCCGGCCTTCGGGCTTCGTGGTTTCGGCTTTTTGGCTTTTTGGCTCGGGAACGGCCAGATCCGCCGTCTGCGCGCGAGGCGAGCCTTCGGGCGCCGCTTTTGGCGGCCGCCGGGCTGGAAGCTACGATTCGTAGGCTCGAACCGGCGCTCGGTCGCGGCGAGAGCGGGCGGAGAGCCCCTGCCGCCCCTGGCAAGCGACGGCCAATCGACGACTGGCGGCGGGCACGTTAGCTTTCTCAGTGATGACCTCCGTATTGGCTCCGGGCTTGCTACTTTCGGCCCCTCCGCTGACGGACCCGAACTTCGAGCGCTCGGTCGTGCTGCTTTCCGCACACGGCCCCGATGGCGCGTTCGGCTGGGTGCTCAACGGCCAGCAGTCGATGTCGTTTTCCGAACTCCTCGTGCGCGCGCGTGTGATGGAGTCCAAGCCCGCGCTGCCCGGCGTGGTGCGCGTGGGGGGCCCCGTCTCGACCGACCAGGTGTGGTTGGTTTACCCGAGCGGTGTGCTCTCACCCGACCTCGAGGGTCAGATGGATGTCGCACCCGGCATTCGCGCCAGCGCTTCGCGGAAGGTCTTGGAGGCGATCGCGTACTCGCAGGTGCCGCGCGGGCTCATCACCCTCATGGGTTACGCTGGCTGGGCCCCCTGGCAGCTCGAGAACGAGATCAAGGTCGGCGCTTGGTTGCCCACCGACGTGAGCGCGGAGATCGTCTTCGACACACCGCCCGAACAACTGTGGGCGCGCGCCTACGAGCGCGTGGGCACGAGCCCGATGGCCTTCAACACCCGCACCGTCGGCTCGGCATGACGCGAGCTCGCGCCGCCGCGCTCGAGCGGGGGAGCGGGCTCAGCCCGTCACGAGCGGCACGAAAATGCAGGGCACCGTGCGCCGCCAGTCGATCTCGCCGGAGGCCATTTTTTCGCCCACGAGCAGCGTCTGCGCGTGTTCGTCGCCGACCGGGATGGCGATCCGCCCGCCCGCCGCCAACTGCGCCCAGAGCGGTTCGGGCACTTGCTTCGGCGCGGCCGAAACCAAGATTCGATCGTAGGGAGCGTGCGCGGCGAGGCCCGCGCTGCCGTCGCCCTCGATGACGGTCACGTTGCTCGCGCCGCTGCGCGCCAAGTTGGCGCGTGCGCGAGCGGCCAGGGTCGGCCGCAGTTCGATCGCGTACACCTCGGCCACGAGCTGCCCGAGGACGGCCGCCGCGTAGCCCGAGCCGGCGCCCACCTCCAGCACGCGCTGGGTGGGTTCGCACATCAGCTCGCCGAGCATGATCGCGATCATGCTCGGCTGGCTGACGGTTTGTCCCTCATCGAGGGGCACGGCGCGGTCTTCATAGGCAATGGGGCTCTGAGCCGCGGACAAGAATTCATGGCGCGGGACGCGCGCGAACGCGCTCAAAATCCGCGGGTCCTCGATTTGCGTCGACGCGCGAATGCGCTCGACCAGCTGCCGCTGCCGGAACTCGAGATCGCTCGCCATCCGCTAAGACGATGAGTCCGCGCCGTGCACGGTGCAACGGCACGCGCGGGCGTGTCCGCCATTTCTCGTCCGCTCGCGTCGAATGGGCTCGTCAGCGCGTGGCAAAAATGCTGGTATTTCGCGCGATGCGAGCTTGGCTCTCGGTGCTCTGTTTGCTGTGCGCGGGGCTCGCGTTCGGTACCTCGCGGGCACAAGCCCCGAAGGGCGGGGCGCTTCGGCCCCCCGGCGGGCCCCGCCGCTGCAGCGCCGAGATGGTGCGGGTTCACTCGTTTTGTATCGACCGTTGGGAGATCCGCACCGTGGATGCCGCGAGTGGCGAAGCGCTCTCGCCGTTCTATCCCCCGAGCCCCAAGCTCGCGGCGAGCGTGCGCGACACCTGGCTCTACCAGCAAGCCATCCTCGGCGTGCCGGCGGCGCGTGCTTTCCCACTGCCCGAGTTGCCGCGCTTCCAACGCGAGCATTCGTTCGAGCCGCGTGCGGTGTCCGAAGCGGGCGTGCTGCCTCAGGCGTACCTATCGTACAACCAAGCCAAGCGCGCGTGCGAGAACGCGCACAAGCGCTTGTGTAGCAAGGACGAATGGTTGACGGCGTGTCGCGGTCAGAAGGGCACTCAGTTTCCGTACGGCGATGCCTTCCGCGCGGGGCGCTGCAACGTGCACCGCGCCATTCACCCGGGCTATGTGCTGCATGCCTCTTCGTCACTCGGGCTGCTCGATCCGCGACTCAACCTGGTCGAAGAAGGCGATGACCCGCTGCTGCGATCGACCGGCGCGACGGCGAGTTGTTTCAGCGAGTGGGCCGGCGAAAAAATATACGACATGGTGGGAAACCTCGATGAATGGGTCGAGGATAAAATGTTTTTAGGTGGTTTTTATGCGCGTGCAACCACCAAAGGCTGTGACGCTCAGGTCTCCTCGCATGCGGAGAGCTACTTCGACTACTCGACGGGCACACGCTGCTGCGCGGACCTAAAAGCCCGCGACTGATTTCTTGATTCGCGGACCCTCGGGTAAAGTGCGGGGCGCCTCGACGCCCCAATGCCCGCGCCCCCGCCCCGATCCTCGAACAAGAAGCTGATCGTTGGCGTCGCGCTGATCGGACTCGTGATCTGCTTGGGCACCGCCGGCTACGTCGGAGCCGGGTGGAAAATCGGCGACGCCTTTTACATGGTCGTGATCACGATCTTCAGCGTCGGCTACGGGGAGGTGCACCCGATCGACACGCCTTGGCTGCATTTCCTGACCGTCAGTCTGATCGTGCTCGGCTGCACCGGGATGATTTTCATGACCGGCGCGTTGGTGCAATTCCTCACGGCCGTCGAGCTGCAGAGATTTCTGGGAATCAAGCGCATGAAAAACGAGATCGAGCACCTCAAAGGCCACGTGATCGTGTGCGGCTTCGGCCGTATCGGCAACATGCTTGCGCGCGAACTGAAGGACGGCAAAACCAGCTTCCTGATCGTCGAGCGTGCCGAAAAGCGGATCGCCGAGGCGCGCGCGCTCGGCTATCTGGCGATTCAGGGCGAGGCCACCGACGAAGACGTATTGCGTGAGGCCGGCGTGAAGCGTGCGCGCGTGCTCGCCACCGTGCTCCCGGACGATGCCGCGAACGTGTTCATCACGCTCAGCGCACGTAGCTTGAACAAGGCGTTGCACATCATCGCTCGCGGCGAGGTGCCGACCACGGAGGGCAAGCTGCTCCAAGCCGGCGCGGATGAAGTGGTTTTGCCCACGCACATCGGTGCCGAACGCATCGCCGAGCTGATCTTGTTCCCGAAGACCGCCGAGCTCATCCGCAGTGACGAGCGCATGCGCGGCTTGGAGCGCAGCCTGCACAGCCTGGGGCTCGATCTCGAAGTGTTGCCCGCCGCCGACGGCAGCAAATTCGCCAATCAAAGCATCGAGCAAATCGAACGTCAGGCCGGTGGCGCGTTCTTGATCGTCGCCATCAATCGCAACGACGGCAGCACCATCACGCGCCCGCCGCCCTCGACTCAGATCCAAGCCGGTGACGGTGTAGTCTTGATCGGTCGCAGCGGGCGCAGCGCTGAAGTCGAAGCCTTCCGCCACTCCTAAAAAGAGGGGTTGGGTAAGCGGGCAAGGCGTGCTCGGCGCGGCGCGTAGCCCTCAGTGCGCTGCTCGCTTGCGCTGCGAACCTGTCTCAGAGCGAGTGCATCGTCTCCTGCCACACCCCGGATGCGGTCAGGCGTGACCCACCCTGTGTGTGCGGCGAGGGAGCGCGAGAGTCGCTTTGGGGCGCGACTGGCCGGCTGGCTCGCGCACGGTGACTCACGCGCTGTGACGCCGAAGGCTGCGCCGCAGTGCTCGTGATCGCGTGACCATCAACCCAAGCTAGAATCTTGAACTGCCGCGCAAATACGCTTCATTTCAGCCTGGCGCATTCGACACTTGGAGTCTGCGCAACACTGGCATTGTGCCAGTGAGCACCGTACTCTCCCGGCAGCTTGGTGATGTGTTCCAATGTTGGCTTGGGTGGCTGGGGCGTGCGGGCGCTGCTGGCCATGGGTACGGCTTGCCTTGCGCTGGCGTGTAGCGCGGGCGGTCGCGTGGACGACGCGCTAGAGCAGGTGGCCTCGGAGATCAGCGGTGGCCAGCCGGACAGCGTGGACACGAACGTGTTCCTGCTCGTGTCGCAACGGGGCAACGCGGGCGTCGCACTGTGTACGGCGTCGTTGATCGCGCCCAATTTGCTGATCACGGCCCGTCATTGCGTGTCCGAGGTCAGCGAAGAGCGCGTGACCTGCGGCAAGACCACGACCGGTGCGCTGTTTCCGGTCAGCGCCCTCATCGCGGCGAATGCGCCTTCGGTCAATACGGCGAGCGTGCCATTCCGGGTGGCGGCGGTGAGCGTGCCGAATTCCGGCCGCGAAATTTGCGGTTATGATCTGGCACTGCTCACGCTGGCAACCAATGTGCCGGCGAGCGTGGCGACGCCACTCGTGCCGCGCATCGACCGCGAGGTCACACGCGGGGAGCCATACAGCGCGGTGGGCTACGGCCTCGATTCGGGCGGTGACGCAGGCACGGGCGGGCTGCGGCGCGTGCGCGCGGGCCTCAAGGTCGCCTGCACTCCCGGAACGTGCGGCGAGGAGAGTCAGGCGACCGAGTTCGTGGGCGAGGCCGGCATCTGCGCGGGTGATTCGGGCGGGCCCGCCCTCGACGCGCGCGGCAAGCTCGTGGGCGTCGTGTCGCGCAGCGGGACCGATTGCGCGCACCCGGTCTACGGTTCGCTCGCGTCTTGGAAATCGTGGCTGAGCCAGGTTGCCGAACAGGCAGCCGAACAAGGCAAATACTCTGCCCCATTCTGGGTCAAGTCTGGCTTGAGCGATCCGTTCGTCGGCAGCGCCGGGTCGAGTTCCGTTGCGGGTGCAGGCGGGGCACCGCCCAGTGCGCCGGCCACCCAGGGCGCCAAGTGCGCGGGGCCGGAACAGTGTGGGGTCGCCTTTGCCTGCTATTCGCCGACCAACTCGGCCAGTGACGCCTACTGCTCCGCGTGGTGCAGCAAGCCGACGGATTGCGCGGGCGGGAGCGAGTGCTCGGGCTCCATGGGCGTGTGCATCGCCAAATCGACTAGCGCGCCGGACTTCGACGGCGGCCGCGAGGGCGCTTCGTGCGCGTTCAGCTCGGCCGGTCCGGGCCGGACCGGGCCAATCGCCGCGATGGCGCTGGGCGCGCTGCTGCTCGCGGGGCGCAAACGCCGACGCGCCTCGTTTCCGAAGCGCGTCTTGAGTATCGAACCGTACTGAAAGTGCCTGAAGGGTGGAGCGGAGGGGGATCGAACCCCTGACCTCTGCATTGCGAACGCAGCGCTCTCCCAGCTGAGCTACCGCCCCAACAGGGACGCGGAAAGTAGCTTTTGCGCCGTAGGTGTCAACCAAAAAACAGCGCGCCGCCGGCGTTTCGGCACACTTTGCGGGCGCGGCTTTTCTGCGCTCTCCCTTGAATGCCCCGTTGACCCCTCAGGGTCGGTGGTTATGTTGCTCGCGTTCGCGGCCTGGGGCGTCCTTCGCAGGCCCTGCCTCTCTCGGCAACTCGCCAACCCACGCCGCGCAACGGTTTCGCGGAAGCCGGCCTCCCGATCGATGGGCGGCGGGCAACGCACGACACGCATGAACAGAGTCCCTCGCAAATGTCGGGGGCGGCATGAGGAGAACCAAGCATCATGGGTAAGATCATCGGCATCGACCTTGGCACGACGAATAGCGTCGTCGCTGTCATGGAAGGCAAAGAAGCCAAAGTCATCGTGAACGAAGAGGGAGCGCGCCTCACGCCCTCCGTCATCGCTTGGGACGACAAGGGCGAGGTCCTGGTCGGTACGATCGCCAAGCGTCAGGCAGTGACCAACCCGGAAAACACGGTCTACTCGGCCAAGCGTTTCATCGGCCGCCGCTTCGAAGAGAGTGAGAAGGAGGCTAAGCGCTTCCCCTTCAAGCTGGTCAAGGGTCCGAACGGTGATGCTTGGATCGAAGCTCGCGGTAAGCAGATGGCCCCGCCGGAAGTTTCCGCCAAGGTTTTGCAGAAGCTGAAGAAGGCGGCGGAAGACTACCTGGGCGAAAAGGTCACGGAAGCCGTAATCACGGTGCCTGCGTACTTCAACGACGCCCAGCGCCAAGCCACCAAAGATGCCGGCAAGATCGCGGGCTTGGAAGTTCGGCGCATCATCAACGAGCCGACGGCGGCCGCGCTCGCCTATGGCCTCGACAAGAAGGCCAACGAAATCATCGCCGTGTACGACTTTGGCGGCGGCACCTTCGATATCTCGATCCTGGAAGTCGGCGACAACGTAGTTCAAGTGATCGCGACCAACGGCGACACCAACCTCGGTGGTGACGACGTCGATCACTTGTTGATGGACTGGCTGAGCGCGGAGTTCCGCAAGGACACCGGCATCGACGTCTCGAACGACAAGATGGTCATCCAGCGTCTGAAAGACGCCGCCGAGCAAGCGAAGATCGAGCTGTCCAACAAGCAAGAGACGACCATCAATCTGCCGTTCCTGACGGCAGACGCGAGCGGCCCCAAGCATCTGCAGAAGCAACTCACGCGCTCCAAGTTGGAGCAGATGATCCGACCGCTCGTCGACCGCACGCTCGAGCCGCTGAAACGCGCCCTCGACGACGCCAAGAAGAAGGTCAGCGACATCAACGAGGTCGTGCTGGTCGGTGGTTCGACCCGCATTCCGCTCGTACAGGAAGTCGTCACCAAGTTCTTCGGTAAAGAAGCGCACAAGGGCGTCAATCCGGACGAGGTGGTTGCGATCGGCGCAGCCGTGCAAGGCGGCGTGCTCTCGGGCGACGTGCAAGACGTCGTGCTGTTGGACGTCACGCCTCTCTCGCTCGGGGTGGAAACCCTGGGCGGCGTGATGACCGTGATGATCCCCCGCAACACCACCATCCCCACGCAAAAGAAGGAGATCTACTCGACCGCGGCCGACAGCCAAACGTCCGTAGAGATTCACGTTCTGCAGGGCGAGCGCGCGGAGGCTCGTTACAACCGCACGCTCGGCAAGTTCCACCTCGAGGGTCTGCCGACCGCGCCGCGCGGCGTGCCGAAGGTCGAGGTCACGTTCGACATCGACGCCAACGGTATCCTCTCCGTCGGGGCCAAGGATCTCGCGACGGGCAAGGATCAGCGCATCACGATCACGGCTTCCAGCGGCATCAACAAGGACGACATCGACCGCATGGTCAAGGATGCCGCCGCGCACGAGGCGGAAGACAAGCGCCGCCGGGAAGAGATCGACCGCCGCAACAAGCTCGATAACATGTGTTACCAGCTCGAGAAGCAAATCGCGGACAACAAGGACAAGCTCGCCGGCGTAGATGTCGCCTCGATCGAAGCCTTGATCAAGGAGGGTCGCGCAGCCGTCGAGAAGCAAGACGACGAGAAGGTCACCGACGTGCTCGCGCGTCTCGAGAAGGAAGCGCACGCGATGGCTTCCAAGATGTACGAAGGCGCGGGCGGCCCGCCCGGCGGTGGCGCCGGACCGGGAGCGGCCGGAGCCGCGGGCGGCAGCGCGGCCGCCGACGACCCGAAGAAGGGCGACGTGATCGACGCCGAGTTCGAAGAAACGAACTGAGCTCGGCCCACGCACCCTGAGCCGCCCGGATCGCGGGCGGCCGAAGAACGCGCGTTCGAGGTGGCAAACCCACCTTGGACGCGCGTTCTGTCGTTTTGTGTCGCGAGCCCGCGCGTGTAAAGTGACGCCAATGTTGAAGGAACGCTCGAACTTGGCGTCGTCGGTGGGGCGACGGGTATCGTACTCGGTACTCTTAGGGGCGTTGCCCCTGACGTTGCTCGGCTGCGGTGCGCCCGCCGCCCCGGCCACGCCTCTGGCCGCGCCCCTGGTCAGCGCCGCACCCATCGCGAAAGAAGAAGCGCCTGACTTGGCGCCGGTTGCCGCGCCCGCAGAGTTGGTCGCGATCGCGCGTTTCAAGAGACCACAGACGGCGATCGAGACGGTCGCGGCCTGGGCGAACTTCCCGTACAAGTTGCAAGACGTGCTGCCCGCCGAGTTCAAGGGGCTCGAGGGCGTGGTGGCGTGGGACGCGCCGCTCGAAGCGGTCGTTGCGCTCGACCCGCTGGGCGAGGGCAAAGTGCCGGAGCCGCTAGCCGTCGTTTCGCTCGGACTGACCTCGCTCGACGGTGCGCTCGAGTTCGCGCGTACCAAGGGCCAATCGGTGCGTCGCCTGCGCGCCGGCGTGTTCCGCATCGGCGACTCGGAAGACGTGTCGTGCACCGCGGGCGTGGCCGTAGGCAGTGCGCCGGCTCGCTTGGTCTGTGGGCATCGCGCGCACGACGTGGACGGCCTGTTCAATTACGCGACGCGCGGGCTGCCCAACGAGCCGCTGCCGGCCGTGGATTTTCAGGTCGAAGTGAGGCTTGCGCCGATCAAAAAGAAGTACCAAGCGGAGATCGCGTCGGCGCGCATGCTGACGGGCTTCTTGCTGCGCGAAGTCCAAGTCGACAACCCGCGCTTCGACCGCGCTCTGTCCGATGTCGCGTACACCTTGGTCGACGAGGCGACCGCGTTCGTGCACGACCTGGACAAGGTGCGCATCGACTCCAACTTGGACAGCGCGAAGAACCTGATCAACGCGCGCTTCGGGCTCAAGTTCGTGGGCCAGAAATCTTGGATCGTGCAGGCGAGCGCTGAAACGCTGTCGATGGTTGAGCCACCGCCGGATCTGTTCTGGCAAATGCCCGCCGACAGCACGGCCGCGAGCTTCGGCGTGGGCTGGAAGCCAGGGCGCTTGAAGCCCATCGGTCACACGCTGGCCGAGCTCTTGGACGGCTATCTCGAATCCGAGAAGGTGCCGGCCGCGCTCCGCAACCAAGCGTCCAAGTCGATCGAGCTCATGTTCGAGCAAAACACCAAACAGGTGCGCGCTCAGGGGGAACTCACGGAGCTGCCGAGCGACCCGCTCTTGGCTGCGGACTATCGCGTCTTCGGCTGGCAAGTCGCGGCAATCGAGGGCGATTCGAAGAATCTCATCGCGCTGTTCGACGGGCTCTCGGCCACACTGAGCAGTCGTGATTTGGCGCGCTTGCTCAAGGCGCGCGCCGGCGTGGACGCGGGCCTGCTGCCGAAGTTCGGTTCGCACGCGGTGCAGGTGCGCGGCTTCAAGCCGGGCGCCAAGGCCTATCGCTTGGATATCCCGCGCGAGCTGTTCGAGAAATACGCCAAGCAGCAGCTCAAGCTCGAACCCGTCCCCAAAGGCAAGGCCGTCGCCAAGAGCGTTCCGCTTTCCTTGATCGTGACCTCCGATGGTGAGCGCAGTTGGATCGGGGTCAGCCCCGACGAGAAGGCCATGATCAAGCGCCTCGAGTCGCTGAAAGATCCGAAAGCGCCCGTGCTGCGCACGCGCGAGGGCTTGGAGGCACTGAAGGGAACCCCGCGAGCCGCGGGTGGCTTTCTGACCTTGTCGCGCTTTGCGGGGCAGCTCGGCGCGCTCGGCGTGCGCAATGTGGACGCGCAGAAGGTGTTCAACGCGCTTCCCCATCACGGCGAGACCCCGGTCTTGTTCAGCTATGATCTGAGCGCGAGTGGACCCGAGATCACCACCACGCTCAGCCTGCCGCGCGCCGCAGTCGAAGACTTGGGGGCATTGGTGCCCGTGCTCGTCTTGATGGCGGGCAAGCGTGACTCGCTCCTGGCCGAATAAGTTCGTCTTTCCGCGCTTCGATAAGTGCGGCACCGGCGCTGCCCAAACTTGCCCGTCGACCCCGCCTGCGACTAATCCAGGCGGTAGATGTACTACTTCAGGCGACACATAACTACACTGTGTGCTGCCGCCGGTTTCGCGCTTATCTCCGGTAATGCGCGGGCCTGGGTGGAGAGCGAGGTTCGCTCGCACGTGGCCACGATCGACGTGGACCGCGCCGGCAAAGCCCTGGTCACCGAGGATCTCGTCCTGGCCGTTCGAGGGGGCCCACTCCCGGGCTTCGAGTTGAGTGGCGTCGATCTGGACGCCGAGCCGTTGCCCGGAGCCACCGTGGCGTCGGTGCCGAGTTCGCGAGTCCAGCTACCGGTCACGCCGCTGCTGCTCGACAAGCGTGACGACGGGACGCTCAAGATCGAGATCGATCGCGACAAGGGCCTGCGCACCGGAGTGTACGCGTTCCGCTTTCAGTACCGCACCAACTTGCTCGGCCGCGACCTGATCCGGCGCGAAGGCAACGAAGCCGAGGTGCGCTGGATCGGCCCCCGCTTCGAGCAGGGGATCGACTCGGCGCGCGTGGTGTTTCGCTTGCCCGCGGGACCCACGCCGCCCGTGCTGCCGGACGTGAGCAAGAGCACGGGGCGCATCGAAGATGGCGACGCGCTGGGCGGTGTGTTCATCGGCAACTTGCACCGCTTGGCCGACAAAGACGAGCTCGACATCGTGCGCCCGCACATCTCGCGCGGGGAGCCGGTGCTCTGGCGCGTGCGTGTGAGCGCGAAAGCGTTCGATGCCTTTGCCAATCCGTTGCCCGTGGCGCGCTTCGAGAAAGCGAGCAGCACGCACGCGCTCGCTCTGGGTCGGGGCGCGCAGTCGCGCCAACGCCTGACTTGGTGGGCCGCCGCCGCCCTGGCGGCACTCGCGTACGCGTTCGTGGTTGCGGCCAAATGGCGCTATTTCTCGGTTTTGTGTGGCGCGCGCGCGGCGGTCGCGAAGGCGCTCGTGCCGCTGCCGGTCGGCTTGCGCGCGGCCGCTTCGGGCACGCTGCTCGCTGCGGCCTTCGTCAGCGCGGCTTGGTTCGATCAAGCCACACTGGGCGCCGCTTTGCTCGTGCTGGCGATGGCGTTTGCTTGCCAATACGCGACTCCAACCAAGATCGTACTTCGGGGGCCCGGACAATGGCTGCCGCTCTCGGACGGCGAAGCATTTGCGCGGACGGTAGCGCCCATGAGCGGGCGCTTCCTCGACGCGGGCACCTGGCCCGGCCTGACCGTATTCGCGTTGCTGTGCGGATTGCTCGCCATTGCGGCGTGCTTCGCGTTTGCGCGCGCACCGTACCAAGCGCTGCTGCTCGTGCTGGGGTCGGCAAGCTTGCTGCCGCTGTTCTTCACCGGTCGCGCCGCGCAATTGCCGCCGGACTTGGCGACGCGCCCGCGCGCGCTCTTGGCCGGTCTCGCGAGCCGCTTGCGCCGTGCCCCGGGGATCAAAGTCGTGGCCTGGGCGCGCATCCCGGAAGGCAGCCCCGACGCCGACGAGCTGCGGCTTTTGGTGCAAGTGCCGGGCGCGCGGCGCGGGCTGCTCGGCGTGGAAATCGGTGTGGAATACGGGGCTGCGCTGGGCGGCTCGGCCGCCGCGCCGTTCGTGCTGATTCGCGCGCGCGAGGGCTCGGCCGTGGTCAGCGCGCTGCCGCGTGAACTGGTGTGGACGCGCGGACGCAAAGCCGAGGAGCGCGCGGCCGTACTGCGCCCACGCTTACCCACGCGCGCTCACTGCGAGCGGCTGCTGCTCGAACTCGTCGAGCAACTGCGCGACCCCGAGCCGGGCACGGGTCAGCGTTCGCGCTCGACGCGTGGTGCACCAGCCGCTGCGTCGCGCCGCGTGCTGTCACCCGCGCACGTGCTTTAGCGCGCGTACTTCCAAGTCGTGGTGCTGTGGCAATAGGAGGCGTTGTCGTTCGCGTCCGAGACCTCGATGTATGCGACCATGCTGGCGTTCGCGGTCTTGCCATCGCCCGAAACGGTGAACTCGTAACTGTCGTACTCCACGTAGTAGGAGTACATGGAGTCGCTGTACGAGCACGAGCCGGTGCCCGAGTTGAGCGCGGCCGTTCGGTCGTCGACATCGACGAGGATTTCGCAAGTCGTCCCCGGGTCCAAGATCAGATCCGACGTCGTGCCGAGCCCGAAGGTCGTCGTACCCCCGGTATCGATCGGCGCGGTCTGAGTCGTGCCGGGATCGCAGCTGGTCGTGTTCTCGCCGCCCGTGACCGTCCAATCGCCGGTGAACAGCGAAAAATCGACGCCCGCGCCGCCACCATTGCCACTCGGCGCTCCGGCGGAACTGGGCGCGCCGCTCGAACCCGTGCGACCCGCGCTGCCACTACCGGCTTTGGACGGGCCGCCGCTGCTGCCGGTCTTGCCGCCGCTGCCGCTACCGGCTGGGATGCTGGTGTCGTCGTCGGGCTTCGCTTCGTCCAAGGGTTGGACGAGCACGCAACCGGGAACGAGCAGGAGCGCGAGCCAGCGCCAAGCGACCGCTTTCATAGGCTACCTCCGAGGACCAAGCCCGCAACTTGTGGCGACACTACCGGGGTTAGGCGGATCCGCGCGCTGCTCGCGGGCGGGCTCTCTTGCTTGCCTTCGGTGACCAAAAAGTAAACGAGCGCGCCGGCCGAGGCGAGGGCCCCGATGCTGCAAACCAAGTTGACCGTGCCCAGCGTTTGCGCGGAATCGCGCTTGTCGAAGCGCGATGGGTCTTCGCTGTCGTTCGCGCTCTTGAAGTCGCTGCGCTTGCTCGAATACAGAACTCCGGTGATGCCGGTTCCGAGCACGAACGCGCCCGTAGCGACGGCGCTCACGATCGTGCCGGTGCGTGGGTTCGAACTCGGTTGATTCGCGGTGGCGTCGCTGATTTGCAAGGTGGCTTGCGTCGGCGCGGGCACGGGCGCGGGCGTCGCGGCAGGCGCGGGCGCGCCGTCCTTCAGCACTGGCACCGTCACGGCGAGCGTCGAGGGGGTGGACGGCGCATCGAAAGACTGCGCAGAAGTCTGCTTGCCCGGCGCGGACGCCTCCAACACGTGCTTGCCCGGATCGATTGGAATTTGCAGGCCCAAGGCGGCCGAGCTCAGCTCCCGGCCGTCGAACTTGACGACCAAGCCCGGCACCGCCGCGCCCGGCGCCAGCGCGATGCTGACGTGCGCGAGCTTGGGCTCCAAAACGCGAACGCGCTCTTCGGCGAGCTGCGCGCGATCGTTGTCACCCTCGCGCTTGGCGCGGGCCGCGGCCTCGCTGAATTCCGCCCAAGCGGTGGCCGGCTTGCCTTCCGACTCGTGGCAGGTGGCCAAGTTGAGCAACGTGCCGAGCCCGGGGTCGAGCTTGTAGCTTTCGGCGAACTTGGGGCAGGCCTCGGCGAATTTTTTCTCGCTCGAAAGCCGCTTCCCTTCGCGGAACAGAGACTCGGCCAGCGCCGCGTTGCCGGCCTGCGCCCGGGCCGGGGCGGACCAGCAGCAGCCCGCGGCGACTGCGAGCAAGATGAGAGCGCTTGAGCTTCGCGGCTTTTTACAGGGCAGCATTCCAGAGTGGCAGTTAACCCTGCGCGTTGCCGGTGAAAAGCCCATTTTTCGGGCCGCGCGCTGGGCTCGAGCCGCGCCCGGCCGCATTTCTAACGGGTTTCGCTGGAAATCACCGCGCGCCGCCTGGACGGAGATCAGCCGGCGAGCTACTCCTGCTAGTCTAGATACGCTTACATCGGTTGGAAAGATTGAGATGACCGAGGTTTACGCAGGGCAGATACTCGGCGGCAAGTACCGCGTCGACCGCGTGCTCGGGGCCGGCGGCATGGGCATGGTAGTCGCGGCGACCCATCTCCAGCTCGACGAGCGCATCGCCATCAAGTTCCTGTTGCCCGAGGCCCTGCGCAATCCCGAAGCGGTGGCTCGCTTCGGCCGCGAGGCGAAGGCGGCGGTCAAGATCCGCGGCGAGCACGTCGCCCGCGTGATTGACGTGGGCACGTTCGAGAACGGCGCTCCGTACATGGTGATGGAGCACCTGGACGGTCGCGATCTGTCCACGCTGATTCGCGACCACGGCGCGCTCCCGCCGACCGACGCGGTCGATGCCGTGCTGCAAGCGTGTGAGGCATTGGCCGAGGCGCACTTGCTCGGCATCGTGCATCGCGACTTGAAGCCCGCCAATCTGTTCATGGTGCGGCGCCCGGACGGCACCCCCAGCGTCAAAGTGCTGGACTTCGGGATCTCGAAAATCACCTTGCCGGGCTCGGATCACTCGATGACCAAGACCACGGCCATCATGGGCTCGCCGCTGTACATGTCGCCCGAGCAGATGACCGCGTCGCGCCATGTCGACGCGCGCACCGACATTTGGGCGATCGGCGTCGTTCTGTATGAACTGTTGACCGGGCGCGTGCCCTTCAGCGCCGAGACTTTGCCCGAGATTTGCGGGCTGATCCTGACCGCGGCCCCCGCCGCGATTCGCGACTATTCGCCGGCCGTGCCGGACGGTTTGCAGAACGTGGTCCGCCGCTGCCTAGAGAAAGACCGGGAGCGCCGCTTCGCGAACGTCAGTGAGCTCGCGCACGCGCTCGCGCCCTACGGTTCGCGGGCCACGTCGCGCTCGGTCGAACGCATTGCGCGCATCTTGGGTGCATCGAGCGCGCTCGATGCGATGCCTCTCTCGGGTCCTGCACCGGCCCAACCGAACTTCGGCCCGTCCACGCAATCCAATTGGGGGCAAACCCAACCGAGCCGCTCGAATGCCATGCCGGTCTTGGCGGCCGTTGGCGCGTTCGTCTTGCTCTTGGGTGGGGTCGGCGCGTTCCTCTTGTTGCACAACAAGCCCGCGGCGGATGCCGCACTCGCGGGCTCGAGCCAACCCGTGCTGGCGGAAGCGATCCCGAGCGCCGCGCCCAGTGCCAAGCCCGCCGAGCTGGCCGCACCGATGGTGGCGCCGAGCGCAACCGTTGCGCCGCTGGCTGCGGTCGCGACACCCAATCCCAAGCCGAACCCGGCCAAACCTGCAGCCGCTGCGGCCGTACCGATCAAGCCCGCGACTGCTGCGGTCGTCGCGCGCGTGCCTACCGCGGCTGCGCAACCCGCTCCCGCGCCCACGCCGGCCAAAACCAAGCGCAGCGCGGAAGACTTGTTGAGCGGCCGCAACTGAGCGTGCGCTCACTCTTCGAGCAGCGCTGCCAAGTCGGGCGGCAAAGGCTCGTACACGGTGAAGCCGGCGGCAGCGTCGTTGCCCGCCCAGCTGAGCTCACTCGCGTGCAGCGCGTGGCGTGCGCCCAGCGTTGAAACCAGCTCACCGCCGTACACCGCGTCGCCCGCGATCGGGTGCGCGATGGACGCCAAGTGCGCGCGGATCTGGTGGCGAAACGCGCTGCCCACCTCTAGCTCGACCAGCGCGCGGCCGGCCGCGATGCGCTTCACCCGATAGCGCGTGATCTTGTGGCGCGCATAGCCCGCGCGATCCGTCGCTTCGAGCACGCGGACGCGCTCGGGGTGCGCCGGGTCGGGCGCGAGCGCGCGCGATATCTCGCCGCTTTCCGCCAGGCCCGCTGCAGAAACGACGGCCAAATAGCGCTTGTGCAGCTGCTCATGCTCGAGCGCTCGGTTCAACGCGGTGAAGGCATGCGCGCTGCGCGCGGCCAGCACCAGCCCCGAGGTCTGCGTGTCCAGCCGATGCACGATGCCCGGCTCGCGCGCGCGGTGCCCCACGCCCTGCATCTCTGGGTAGCGAGCGAGCAGGGCGCCGCACAACGTGCCGCGTTCGGTGGTGTCGAGCGGTGCGGTCGGCATTCCCGGCGGCTTGTTGACGACGACGAGATCTTCGCGCTCCAAGCGCACTTCGAGCGGCAGTTCCGATTCTGCTTCGAGCGCTTCGGGCTCGTCGAGCTCGACCGTGACTTTGGCCCCGACATTGAGCAAGCTGGATTTTTTTGCGCGCTGGCCGTCGATGCGCACGCGGCCGGCGGCGCACAGCTCGGAGGCCTTGTGTCGTCCGACCCCCGCGACGTGTTGGCTCAGGAACTTGTCGAGTCGATTGCCGCCGTCCGTGTCGCGCGCTTCGAGCTCGATGCGGCGCGGGCTCACCACAGGCCCTGTAGACCGAGACTCATGAACGAGCGCGTGCCCCGCGTGGGATCGGCGGGTTCCATGCTGAAATAGGGCGTGGCTTTCAGGCTCTTTTCGTCGCTGTGGGTCGAGCCGCGCGTGGAGAGCCAGCCGATCCCGCCGCCAATCACGGTGCCGGCTGCGATGCTGGCGAGCCACAGCCGGTTGCGCGTCGGCGTCTCGTTCTCGCGCACCAAGAGCAAGGGACTCGCCGCGGCGGCGCCGGTGAGCGCACCTAGGCTTGCGGCCAGATCGATGAGCAACATGCGCGAAGAGGTGACTTTGACCTGCGTGGCCAATGCGCCCGCGGCCAACACGCCAATCCCGGCGCCGTAGCCGATACCGCGCTCGGGCGTGAGCTTGGTGCTACCGCGGTAGGCCATTTCCGTCAGGCCGCCGATCAACGTGCCGACTGCGCCACCGGAGTGGGCGAGGACGGCGCCGCCTTCGGTCATGGGTTTCAAGCTCAGCGCGGCCGCGCTCAGCGAGACGCCGACGGATGCCGTCACCAGCCCGTACACGTAGCGGTCCTCTTTTTGGACGTCGTAGCTCTTGGCCAGCAAGACGCCCGAGGCGATCGGCCACCATGCGCCGGCCGACATGAACCAAGCATCACCGAGCGTGATGTCCCATTCGTCGGCCACCAGCATCGACGCGCCCAAGCCGATGCCAGTTCCGAGCGCGACGAGCGGGTAGGTCAAACGCGCGTCGGTCGAGCCGCTCGCGTGTTGCAGCGAAAAACCGACGTAGCCACCCACCACGGCCGCGTTCAGCGCCAACACGGCGCGGCCTTGCGAGCGCGGCCCTTCGCTGTCGAGCACGGGTTCGGGCGCGGTCGGCGGCGGATTGCGTTCGGCCAGCGCGCGCGAGCTGCGCACGACGTCGCGCATCATCAGGTTGGCGCGGATCTCCAACGCTTGCAGCTCGACGCGTTGCGATCGCTCGCGCAGCACGTTCTCGCCCGGCGCGACGGCCACGATGCTGAGCCGCACGCCGCTACCCTCGAGGCTCACGCGCGGAGAGATCAGCCATGAATCGTGCGCGCGTTCGATCAGGGCATCGTCGCTGGGTAGGGCCCGAGAGCGATCCGAGACGGTCAGGGTCAGCCCCAGATCTTGAACCGCCTCGCTCAAGACGGCATCGACCTGACGGGCGAGCTTCACGAGCTGCTCGGCGTTCTCGGGATGCAACACGAGTTCGGCTCGCTCGGGCATCGCCGTCGGCAACAAGACGGCCTCGTTTGGGCCGGCGACCGCCGTCCCGGCGCGGGCGACGAGCGCGGTTGCGAGTGCAGCGAGTACGACGATGTTTCGCATGGCAACCTGCGCCGAGCTTAGAACATCACCGTGGCGTTGAGCCATGCATCGATTGCATGGGCATCGTCCACTTTGAAGCGCTGGCCGGGATCGTTGACCGTGCGGCGGTAGTTGGGGTTCGGGGTGCCCGAGACGGTGCTGGCCGAGCTCGCCGTGGCCCCCCCGCCGCTGCGGCAAGGGCCGGCTTTGCTGCTGTCACTGGCGAAGGCCGGGTTGCAGGCCTGATCGAAGGTGATGAAGTGGGATTGCACCAGGGTGTACCCGCCGCCGACGTGGAACTTGATGTATTCGCCGGCTTGCCACGTAAATTCGGTGCTCAGCCGGTAAGAGCCGTACGCCTGCACGTCGGTAATGCCGGTGAAGTAAACCTTTTCCGACTTGGGATTGACCACGGAGGCCGCCTGATTGCACGGCGTGCTGGTGGTGCAGTTCGGGTTCTGCTGGTACTCCGCGTAGTTCGGCACGCGTAGCGAGGGCGCGTCGCTCGAGCCGAGCGCGTCGAACAGCTCGGAGTAGTCACGACCTTCGGAGACGTACGTGCCGGTGAAGCGAAAATCCAGAGTGATGCGCTGGAATTGCTCTCGGATCTCCCAAGGGATCACGTTCATGCCGAACAAGAGCGTGCCGCGCAACGGCGGGTGATTGGCGAGCACGCCTTTCAAACTCGTGGAGCCGTAATCAGTGGAGTCGTTTTGGAACTCGACCAGACCGCGGAAGCCGCCGTACGGTTCGATGTACTTCAGGCGGCGCGACACGGACGTGTGTACTTCGAGGCCGGTCGTGCCACGACTCACACCGGGTGAGCGGGAGCCGGAGAAACGCCCTTCGAGGGGGCCCGCGTCGGCGTTCGCATACTCGCCGGAGGTTCCGTTGCGATTCAAGTCCGAAGGGTACGCGCACTCGACCTGTCCGGAGGCCTGGTTGAGGCCATTGCCGCTCGGACGGCAGGCGTGCATCGGCTCGGAAACGCTGAAACGGCCCTCGAACCCGAGCACCCAGGTCGGTTTCGAAGCGTCGCGCATTTGATTCATCAGCGCGGCATCGATGCCGACCGCGAGGTACTCGATGCCGCTGCGGGTGGGCGACTTGAACGGCAAGCTGAATAGCTGCTCACCGGGACCACCGGCGAGCGTCACCGTTTGCTGTTTCTCGCTGCCACCGGTACCCGTCAGTTGTCGATCGTCCGAGAGGATGATCGGCACGCGCACGACCAGCGCGATGTCTTTGTACAGACCGATATCGGCACGCGTCAAAAGACGGCTCGTGGTCTGCTTGTATCGTGCCACGTCGAGATTGCTTTGAGTGAACCCGCCCCCGCCGAGGCCGGGGCCTTCGATCGACGTCTCGCGGCGAATCACGGAGGAGGCCCATGTGCTCTCGTAGCCGAGCGACAAGTGCAGATCGAAGGCGTCGTCGTCGTCGAATGCGTCCACCACTTGGGTGATCTCGGCCGGCTCCTTCAGCACGCGGGGCTCATTGACCTTGCGCGGTTCGTCGGCCCGGGCATGCGTTGCCGTACACAGCACGACGCACAGTGCCAGCAGCGGGGCAGCGGAGCGCTTGAAGAGACTCATTCGCCTAGAATGGGCGTAAAATACGCCCGGGCGGGACGGTAGCACTACTGCGAGAGCCTTTGGCAAGCGCCGTTCGCGATCGCATGAATTCGGTTTTTACGGGCCAGCGGCGGCGCGCGGCACGCTCTGCCAGAGTTCGTCCGTCTGGGCCACGGACGCGAGCAGGCTTTGCCGATCGGCCGAATCGCTCTCGGCGTACGCGGCCGCCGCAGCGATTGCGCAGGCCGTGCGCGCCTTGGCGCGCTCGCGCATGTGAGCCGCGGCGCGCACGCCGAGTGAGTCGTGGCCGCCCGCACCTTCGCCGTGAAGCACGCGCTCTGCGCTCTCTCGCGCGCGGTCCGCGGCGCTCTGGCACGCTTCCAACCGAGAGCGTGCGTTGGCTCGTGTTCGCGGCAAACGAACCTCCGCGCCACTGCGCACGGGGTTTTCGAAGCGTGGCTTGCCGCGCTCTTCCGGCTCGACCCAAGCCTCGCCTTGCTTGACCCGGACGCGCAGGCCCCCCTTACCGAACTCCACGTCGAGCGCGGCATCGCCATAGCGCACCACGCCTTCCGGCGTCGCGATCAACACTTCTGCGCCGGGTCGAACGCCGAGGCTCGCGGAAGTGGCCAGTTGGCCGTCGGTGAGCAGGATTTGTTCCGCGCCGTCACGGCACGGCAGCGCATGCCCGGGTCCGATCAGTTTGAATTCACGGCTGCTCAGCGTGTGCCGGAGTGAAACCGAAGCGCCCGCGGCGAGCTCGACCCAGTGGGCGCCGTCGAGCAAGGCGGACGTCGTGAGCGCAGTGCCATCGACGGTGGCAAGCCCGGTGACCGCGAGTGCGCGACAGCCGGGTTTGCTGGCAACTGCGCGTGCGGGCGCGCTCGGCGCGGCGGGCGCGCTCGGCGCGGCGGGCGCGCTCGGCGCGGGCGTTTGCGCTGAGCCCGTGACGGTAGTTGCGGGGAGCGGCTTTGCCGAATCGCTCGGTTTGGAGCACGCCGTCCAAACCAAACCCAGCACGAGCCAAGCGCGAGCAAGGCCTCCGCGCGGCATGCTCAACCCCCGCGCAGCGACGGCGGGGGAGGCGGGATGAGCAGCGTTTTGCGATTGTCGTCGTCGTCATCGGCGAAAATTTCGCCGCTGATGTCTTCCAGGGCCAGCTCTTCTTTGACGGCGCCCAGTTCACGGCTGGTGTCGGCCAAGCGATCGGCGAGCACGCCCAAGAATTGCCACAGCAGTTTCACGGCCAGCTGGTGCTCTTTGCGCAAGATCTCGAAGAACTCGGTGCGTCGAATCACCATCAGCTCGCTGTTGCCCGCCGAGCGCACGCTGGCCGAGCGCGGCTGACTGCGCACCAGCGCCATCTCCCCGAAGTGATCGCCGGGGTTGAAGGTGGCGAGCTCGGCACCGTTGCGCACCACGGTCGCGTGCCCGGAGAGCACGATGAACAGCTCCTCGCCCTTGTCGCCCTCGCTGATGATGGTCTCGCCGTTCTTGTAGTCGACGACGTCCGTCACCTGGAGCACGCGCAGGATCTCGCGATCGTTGAGCGGGCGGAACAGGGGCATGCGAGCCAAGATGTCGCGCTTGAGCTGCAGCTGCTTGGCGCGCGTCTCGTCGCGCGAGGTTACGTCGCCCACGGTGACGATCACGGAGGTGATGTTGTCTTTGCCGCCACGCTCGTTGGAGGCATCGACCAGGGACTTGCAGGCGACGTCGGCATCCGGGTTGCCGAGCCGACGACCGAGGCCCTCCAAGTCTTCCTCGAAGTAGCCGCACAGGCCGTCGGAACAGAGCAAGAAGCGATCGCCGGCGGTTAGATCCAAGACGAGCGTGTCGGGCTCCACGTGTTCGTACACGCCGACCGCGCGCGTGATGGCGTTTTTCTGGGCGAGCTGCTCGACTTGCTCGCGCGGCATCTTCTTCCGCTTGATCAGCTCGTTGTATACGGTGTGATCTTCGGTCAGCTGCTCGAGCACGCCGTCACGCAGCATGTAGATGCGGCTATCACCCACATAGATGATGAAGGCTTGCGTGCCGATCACGAGCAAGCAGACCAAGGTCGTGCCCATGCCACGCTTCTTGGTGTCTTTGACGGCCTCGGCGTGAACGCGCTGCGAGGCGCGGTTCACCGCGAACTCGAGCATGTTCAAAATGTCGCGCTTGGTGACCTTGGCCGCGCCTTTGGCGGCCGACGCATAGTCTTGTACCAGGTCGATTTGCTTTTTGAGCTCCTCATGCACGGTGCGCACGGCGAGCGCACTGGCGATTTCGCCCGCGGCGTGCCCGCCCATCCCGTCGCAAACGATGAACAAGCCCAGCTTCTTGTCGACCAAGAAATTGTCTTCGTTCTGATCTCGCACTCTGCCGACGTCGGTCAGGGCCGCGAATTGGACTTCGGGAGCGCTCATCAAAAGTCAGGATAGCCAAGCGCCTTCACTTCGGAAAGCTTCCCCGAAAAACGCGCCGATAATTCGAGTAAATGCCGAATTTTCGAGGAAAGCCTTCAGGCGGCGCTGACACTCTCGGTCTCGCACAGTGAGCGCGCTCCGGTGCGAGCTACGACTACATGATCGATCAGCGGAACGCCGACCAGCTCCGCCGCGACGCGCACCGCGCGCGTCATCGCGATGTCTTCAGCGCTGGGGGTGGGGTCGCCGCTCGGGTGATTGTGAACCAGCACGATGGCGCTCGCGCCGTCTCGCAGCGCGGGCGAGAGCACGTCGCGCGTGAGCAAGGCGCAGCCGTGCAGCCCGCCCTGGGCGATGCGGCGAGCCGACTTTAGCCCGTACTTGCCGTCGAGCGAGAGCAGCCACACTTCTTCGTGCTCGAGCGTGCCGAGGCGCGGCTGCGCCCAGTGCACCACGCGCTCGAAGCAATCGAAGATCGCGCGCTCTTCCGCCAATGAGTGCAGCAGCGCGCGCCGCCCGAGTTCGACCGCGGCGGCGACGCGGGTGGCTTTCGCGGGACCGATGCCGCGCCGGGCGAGGCCGTGGGGACCGAGCCGCGCAATGCCGGAAAGCCCGCCGCTCACCTCGAGCAGGGCGGCTGCGGAGAGTGCTACCGATTCACCAGCGCTGCCCGTGCCGAGCAGCAAGGTGAGCAAATCGACATCGGCCAGGCTTTGGACGCCGAAGGCGAGCGCGTGTTCTCTCAAATCTGCCATCAGGGCAGCGCGTATTGCAGGAAGGGTGCCGTGGGCGCGCGCGCGCCAGGTTGCCTGAGAGCGCCGCGGGCACCTGGCGATCGCCAACCGCTGGCCGCCGTTGCCGCCGAGCTATTCCGCGCGCACGATTTCACTCGGCGCGAGCAGGCTGCTCAAGTCGTCGAGCGCGGCCTGTGCGGCGGTCGTCGTTTCCGCGTCGAAGGTGATTTGCGTGCGATAGCTGGGGTCGAACCATTTGGGGTAAGAGCCGATCTCGACCTGGGGGTGGCGACGAACCACGGCGTCGAGCATCGGCTTCAGCAGCGGTTCGTCCAGGCGCAGAAACAGCGCGCGGCTGACGAACGCGGTGGGGCCACGTAGCCACGCGCGCACGGTGAGCAGCTTGAGTTTGAACAGGTCCGGGATCCCCGGCAGGATCCACACGTTGTTCATGACCGGCGTCGGCCACTGAACCTCGGGGCTGCCGCACAGGACCGCGCCGACCGGAACCCGTGCCATCAACAGGTGCGCGTCCGTCAGACGCTCACCGTACAGGTCACGCAACAATTCGCTGAGGGTAGGATCGAGCGCGACTTCGACACCGAAGGCGCGGGCGACTGCTTCGACCGTTACGTCGTCATGGGTCGGCCCAACCCCGCCGCTCGTGAATACGACGTCGAAGTCGGCGCTCATACGCCTTATTTCATCGGCCAATATGCCGATTTCGTCGGGCAGCATCAGCACGCGGCAGAGGCGGATCCCGAGCGCGCGCAGCGACCCCGCCAGCGCGTATACGTTCGCATCCAGCACCTTTCCACTGAGCAGCTCGTTGCCGATCACGAGCGCGGCAGCGGTGCGGACGACGCGTTGGGTCATGCGGCTCCGTTCACCGTCAGGGGATCGGGACTTCGATTTCGCGCACCACGGGTCGACCTTCTTCATCGACCGCGAGTAGCTCTTCGATCCGCTTCTCGGCGGAATTGAGCCGCGCCTGCGAGACGCGCGACAGGCGCACGCCCTCTTCGAACAGGTGCAGCGAATCTTCCAAATCGAGCTCACCGGACTCCAGGCGTTCGACGATTTGATGCAGCCGTTCCAGGTTGGCTTCGAAACTGGCGAGCCCATCGCCCGCCTCTGCGGGTGCGTCCGATCGTGCGGCTTTCGCGCGGGTCATGGTCGAGGGTCAGCGTTGTCGGTTCTGAGCGCCGCTGCAAGCCTCAGCTCGAACGGGCCACTGGGAAGCGCGGGAAGCAGCAAAACCCCGTCCGGATCCGCAAACGCGGGTAAAGCGAGGCCGCTCGCGGTGAGCAGCAGTGCGCCTCGGAGCGTGCCGGGGTTCGCTACCCGCGCCGAGCCGTCGGCGGGAGTGAGGTCGAGCCAGGCGCTCTCGGTTCCCCCCACGTTCGTGGTGGGCACGGCGCCGGTGAGAGCGAGCGCGGCCGCCTCGCGCACGGTCTCGGCACCGTCGAGATCTCGCGCGAGGCTCAGCGCTCGCGCCCGGGCTGGTTCGCGCCGGATGGCTAGTGCGTGCACGATTGCCAGCCGCACCCCCGCGTCGGTCTCGAAGCGGTAGGCGCGCTCCAGCATGCCCAACGCGCTGCTTTCGCGGCTGTGCCCGAGCCCGAGCGCGACGTGACTGCGTAGCCTCACGTCGTCACTCGCGAGCAGCGAAGTGAGCTTGGGGCGCAGCCGACGCGAATCGCGAATCGCGAGCGCGCGCGCGGCGAGCGGCGCGGCGAGTCCGCGCGCTTCGATCAAATCGAGCAAGACATCGGTCGGGACGCGTTCGGCGGCGCTGAGTGAGGCCAGGCTGAGAGAGAGGGCTTCGCGCGAGCTCGGATTCGTTTCTGTGGCCAGCCGTTCGGCGAGCGTCGGGGCGAGGCCGGGCAAGAGCGCGCAGCGCGACAAGGCGCGCAGCTCGCCGGGGGTGGCCTGCTTCAGCAACGCGGGCACGTCGGATGTCGCATACAATGCGCTGGCTTGGACGAACACCGCGCGATCGGTGGCGTCGGAGGAGGCCGCGAGTTCGCGCAGCGCCGCGGGCAGCGCGTTCGGCGTGCGATCGAGCGAGAGCGTGCGCACGATGCTGGCCCGGACCGCGGCCCGGCGCGTGCCGGCCGTGCGCAGGGCCTGATCGAGTGCGCCCTCGGCCTCGCTCGCCGGCGATAGCGCGAGCGCTAGAGCCGCCGCCGATGACGTCTCGCGCGTGCCGAGCGCCCCCCCCAAAAAAGAAAACGCGTCGCGCGTTGCCGAAAGCCCGAGGGCCGCGAACATCGTCTCGCGCTCGTCGGCGGAGGCCGCTTTGGCCGCGCGCAGCAGCGGCGCGGAGAGTTCGGGGATGACGCTGCGCGTGCCGAGTTCGAGCGCCGTTTGTCGCGTGGCTTCGTCGGTCAGCAGACTTGCAACGGCTCGGCCTGCGTCGGGCGCGCGCAGCTCGAGCAAGATGCGCGCGGCGGCGCTGCGAAATTCCGCACTGCGTTCGTGCTCGAGCCAATACCGAGCCAGCTCCAGCGTATCGCGGTCGCCCAAGCGCGCGAGTGCAACGGCGGCTTCGCTGCGTACGTCTGCGGGTGCGCTGCGCACGCTCTGGCGTAAGACGGGAATGGCGCGCGGGTCGCCCAACTTGCCGAAGAATGCGACGGCAGTTCGCGTGGGGGAGCGCAACCCGAGCACGACCGGTCGCAGGTCACGGGGCGGGAAGGCGAGCAGCGCATTGCTCGCGATGTCGGCGACGTGCCCCGGTTGGCACAGCACCTTGCCCAAGGCGGTGAGCGCGCTTTCGTCGCCCGAGTGCGCTAACGCGAGGGCCGCGGCGTCTTCGATCAGCCCGTCGATTGCCTCGGGGCGGCCCGGGTTGCTGCCCACACCGACCATCACCCGGACCAAGAAATCACGCACGGCCGGCACGGCCGCGTGAGCCGAGAGCGCGCGCACCGCGATCAGTCGATCTTTGGCAGAGCGGGCGGCGCCCCCGGATTCGAAGGACTTGAGCAGCAGGTCGAGTGCTTGCGCGCTGCCGATACTACCGAGGCGCTCGAAGCCGCGCTGCCGCTGTTCGGCAGATGACTCTTTGAGTAGCGCGCTGGCCACGTCGATGCCGAGATGAGTGCGCAACGTGTTGCGACTGAGGGATGGCGGCGGCACCCGCACCAAGCGGCGCGCGTTGGGGAACTGAGCCGAGGCCGGCGGCGCGAACAGTAGCGCGAGCAGTACCCCGCTGTAGAGCGCGCGCGCGCGTATCACTCGAGCAACCCGAAGCCGATCCCGCGTGCGGCGGCGCCAGGGGTCTGCTTCACGACTTGGAAGCTGACCGTCTCGGCGACCTCGTCACGGTGCGTCAGGTGGCGCAGGGCGAAGACGAGCGCGAACGACTGATTCAACGCGCGTTGTTCAGCCTCTGGAGTGTTGCCTTTCGGCTTTGCGCCAACCAAAACCACGAAGCTCGGATTCTGGTTCAAAATCTGCGCCAGCGCTCGCACGGTTGGGGTCGACTTGGGATCCAACTCCACGCTGTCGTTCGAGGTGAGGAACGCAATCGGTCCGCGCACCACCAATGCGGGGCGCTTTCCGGTCGTGTCCAACGTGACCAGGGCCGGCTTCGGTTTTTGTTTGCCAATGGGCGCCTCCGCGCAACCGTCTTCGTCCTCGACTCCCTCGAAATTCTCGGGTTGATTCGGGCACTTATCGTCTTGGTCGTCGAACGTGTCTCCGTCCGTGTCGGGGCTCGGGCAGCCGTTCAACAGTGGATCGGAGCGCTGCGCGCCGGGCACGAGGGGGCATGCGTCGTCGGCGTCGAGCACGCGATCGCCGTCGTTGTCGGGATCGGGGCAGCCATCTTCGTCTTGAAACGCGTCGCGATCTTCGGCCTTGGTCGGGCACTTGTCTTGCGAATCGAAGATGCCGTCCACGTCGCGATCGCGCTCCGGGCACCCGTTCAGCTTCGGATCGCTCGCGGCGGCGCCGGCTTCTTTCGGGCAGGCGTCGACCGGGTCGAGAATGCCGTCGTGATCGTTGTCCGGGTCGAGGCAGCCGTCATCGTCTTCGAACTCGTCGCTGTCTTCTTTCTCGGCGGGGCAGCGATCGCTGTCGTCGGGTACGCCATCGTCGTCATTGTCGAAGTCGGGGCAACCGTCGCTGTCCTCGAAGCCGTCTTTGTCTTCGGCGAGTTCGGGACACTGGTCGACTTCGTCGGGCACGCCGTCTTCGTCTTGGTCGTGAACGCGGGGCGCCCAGCCAAGAGCGAGGATGCCGCGAAATGCGGGCATGCCGACCGCGGAGTCGAGCGGCACTTCCGCGCCCGCGATGAACGAGACGGCGCCGGGCGTGTAACGCGCCGAAAGCCCAATTGCGGCGGGCGACTGAGCTTGCGAGCCGAATTTCGGGGTGACGGCCAACGCGCCGCGTCCTTCCAGCGCCCACTCCCAGCGCCCTTTTTCGTCGATGCCGAACACCTGCGGTCTCACGACCAAGCCAAACCCCCAGGGCAGCTCGTGACCGAAGGTCTGCCCGAGGAAAGTCTGTTCGGCACCGCGCACCTTCACTCCCGCGGTTGCGCGCACGGCGATTGCGATCAAACGCAGTTCACCAAGCAAGCGCACCTCACCGGTCGCCGCTTGCTCGGCGACGTAGGAGCGGCCATTGCCGGTTGGGAGGGTCACGGCGCCGAGCGCAGCCACGCTGAAGCCGCCCATTTCGCCGCCGGGCAGCAACGTCGCCTTCAGATTGAGCCGCGCGTCACCCAGTGCCGTGTGCGGCAGGCTCGCGCCGATCAACGCGTTCCCGGTCCCCTCTTGGTACATCACGGTCGGCAGCGACAAGCCGAAGGCGAGGCGATCGCCAATGCCCATGCCGAGGGTGTAGTCCATCGACAGTTGGTTCTGAACGGGGACGGCCACCTCCTTGCCCGTCGCGTCGGTGACGGTGATCAAGCGGTGCGCGTACGATGCCCAGGCTCCGACGTTCCACTTCAAGTGCCCCGGCGTGGCCGTGGGCTCGAGGTACAGGTTGGCGGCAGGATCGGTGGACGGGTGGAAACCCCGCAAATCCAACGACGGCACTGGATCGGCCCAAACCGTGGGCGTGAGGAGCCAGCAAACGCCCAGAGCCGCCGCGAACCGGCCTATCCGCATGTGCCGAGGCTAGTACCGTTTTTGACCGGCCGCGCGCCTCATTTCTTGCGTGTGTCGGCAAACCGGCCTACGCCCCGGGTCCGATGGACGCCATCCGTATTCGCGGTACGAAGCAGCTCGAGGGACGCATCCAAGTCAGCGGTGCGAAAAACGCGGCATTGCCGATCTTGTGCGCGACCTTGCTCTCGGACGGCCAGAGCACGTTGCGCAACGTGCCCGGTCTGCGTGACATCGAGACGACCGCGGCGTTGTTGCGCTTCTTGGGCCGTGAAGTGACGGTGGGCATCCCCGAGGTACGCGTGCACGCCGGGCGGCGCGACGGGCTCGCGGAAGCACCCTATGACTTGGTGCGCCAAATGCGCGCCAGCGTGCTCGTGCTCGGTCCGCTCGTCGCGCGCTTCGGTCGAGCCAAGGTCTCGCTCCCGGGTGGCTGCCAGATCGGCGCGCGCCCGGTCGATCAGCACCTGATGGGGCTGGAGGCGTTGGGCGCGCGCATCTCGGTCGAACACGGCTACATTCTGGCCGAGGCTTCACGCCTCAAAGGCGCCGAGATCGTGTTCGACATGCCCACCGTCACCGGCACCGAGAATCTGATGATGGCGGCGGCCCTGGCCAAGGGTCGTTCGACCTTCGTCAACTGTGCGCGTGAACCCGAGGTCGAAGAACTGGGCCGCGTTCTGAACAAGATGGGCGCGCGCGTGGAGGGCGCGGGCACGTCGATCATTCACATCGAAGGCGTGGACGAGCTTGCGCCCTTCGACCACGCGGTCATCCCCGACCGTATCGAAGCGGGGACGTTTTTGGCCGCGGTCGGGGCCACCGGTGGCAACGTGCTGCTGCAGGGCTGCCCGTTCGACGACTTGGAGCCGGTGATCGTGAAGCTGCGCAAGGCCGGGCTCGACATCGAGCGGGAAGGGAAAGACGTGCGCGTCAGTCGGGAAAAGCCGCTCCGCTCCGTGGACGTAACGACCGCACCGCACCCGGGGTTCCCAACCGATATGCAGGCGCAGTTCATGGCCCTGATGGCCTGTGCGCGCGGTCGCAGTGTGCTCACGGAGACCATCTTCGAGAACCGCTTCATGCACGTGCCCGAACTCTTGCGCATGGGCGCGAAGATCGAGACCCACAGCAACACGGCGATCGTGGGCGGGGTGGAGGTGCTCTCGGGCGCGTCCGTGATGGCCACGGATTTACGCGCCAGCGCATCCCTCGTGATCGCGGGCTTGGTCGCCGAGGGCGAAACCGTCGTTCGTCGCGTGTATCACCTCGATCGCGGCTATCAAGCCATCGAAAAGAAACTGGCGGCTGTCGGCGCCGATATCGCGCGCATCAACATTGCGGATGAAGATTGAATGAAACCGCTGACCATCGCCGTGCCCAAAGGGCGCATCATCAAGACCCTGGCGCCGCTCTTCGAGCGCGCCGGCCTGGACACGGCCGCGCTGCTCGCCGATGATCGCCGTCTGATCCGCGAGAGCGCAGACGGTAAATACCGGTTCCTGTTGCTCAAGCCGGACGACGTGCCCACGTACGTCGAATACGGCACGGCCGATCTCGGGGTTTCCGGGCGCGATACCCTGCTCGAGCGCCGCTACGACCTGTACCAGCCGCTCGACTTGAAGGTTGGCCAATGCCGGATGGTCGTGGCCACGGTGGCCGGAGCCGTGATCCCCGAGCTGCCGCGCATCGCGACTAAATTCGCGCGTATCGCGACGGACCACTTTGCGAGCAAAGGCGTGCAGGCCGAAGTCGTGTACGTGCAGGGTTCGGTCGAACTCGCGCCCTTGGTCGGTTTGGCCGACGCAATCGTCGATATCGTCGAGTCAGGCGCCACCCTGCAAGAGAACAATTTGGTCGAGACCGAAACGATCTGTCAGATCTCGAGTGTGCTGATCGCGAACCGCTCGCTGTTCAAGCTACGGCACGCCGAAATTGCGCCGCTGATCGAAAAGCTGCGCGCCGCGATCGGCTGAGCGTCACCAGACGCCTTCCAGCTGCACGCGGCCACCCGCGTTCGCGTACTTCGCCGCGACGCGCAGGGCATTCTTTTCTTTGTTGTCTTTGCTTGGCGCGAGCACGAACAGAGTCACACCCGTCGCCAGCAACGCACCACCCACGGCGA
>Ga0247757_10000298_pt1 | contig 41764 bp, 39 predicted proteins | sample UWRJL126311R4_FD_180929 | JGI IMG/M metagenome (GOLD analysis project Ga0247757, IMG submission 180929) | Plant litter microbial communities from Arlington Agricultural Research Station in Wisconsin, United States - UWRJ-L126-311R-4 | ecosystem: Environmental > Terrestrial > Plant litter >... | reverse complement strand
CGTGAGTACTCCCGGTCGGCCGGTTGCCGCAACGCACGGTCTGGCCAAGACGCTGATGCCGGTGCCCGACCCGCACCCGGACGTCTTCGACGTCGAGTGGCCGTTGCGGGTGGCCGATGTGGACCGCGACGGCCGGCTCAAGTTCGACGCCGCGACGCGGCACATCCAGGACGTCGGTGCCGATCAGCTGCGCCAGATGGGCTTCGAGGAGACCCACCCACTGTGGATCGTGCGCCGCACGATGATCGACATGATCGAGCCGATCGTCTTCAAGGACACCCTGCGGTTGCGGCGCTGGTGTTCGGGGACGTCGAACCGCTGGTGCGAGATGCGGGTGCGTATCGACGGCCGCCGCGGCGGTGGCCTGATCGAGTCGGAAGCGTTCTGGATCAACATCAACCGGGAGACCCAGGGCCCGTCCCGCATCTCCGACGACTTCATCGAGGGTTTGCGCAAGACCACCGGCGAGACCCGGTTGCGCTGGAAGGCGCACCTGAGCGCCGGTGCACGTGAGGACGCCGAGACCATCCGGGACTACCCGGTGCGGGTCAGCGACATCGACATCTTCGACCACATGAACAACTCGGTGTACTGGTCGGTGGTCGAGGACTACCTGCACAGCCACGCCGAGTTGTTGCGGGCGCCGCTGCGGGTGTCCATCGAGCACGACCTGCCCGTCGCGCTCGGGGACAAGCTGGAGATCCTGCAGCACACCTATCCGGCCGGATCGACCGGTCGGTTCGGCGAGGAGCTCGCCGACCGGAGTGTTACGACGCTCACATACGCGGTCGGCGACGAGGTCAAAGCGGTCGCCGCGATCTTCGCGCTCTGAATCGCTTCACCAAACCGTACGTCCGTACTGACCTGCAGATTTCTGTTACCCAGCGGTAACTTCTGAACCGGTCAAGTGCGGGTGCGTCTTCGCAATCTTCGCAAGACACCTCGCGGTGTTGGCGAAAGTTTACAGTCGAAATCCCTGGACCTGCGGATACGGCGTGATGCATCCTCGACTTAGCAGGCCGGCAAAGACGCCGACACGTTAACAATGTTTGAAGGAGCAGGTCCCTCATGACCAAGTCGACCGTGGGCACGCCGAAGTCCCCCGAACAGATCCAGCACGACTGGGACCACAATCCGCGGTGGAAGGGCATCGAGCGCACCTACACCCCGCAGGACGTGGTGGCTCTGCAGGGCAGCGTCGTCGAGGAGGCCACGCTGGCCCGCCGCGGCGCCGAGGTGCTGTGGGAGCAGCTGTACGACATGGACTACGTCAACTCCCTCGGTGCGCTGACCGGCAACCAGGCCGTGCAGCAGGTCCGCGCCGGCCTCAAGGCCATCTACCTGTCGGGGTGGCAGGTCGCCGGTGATGCGAACCTGTCCGGGCACACCTACCCCGACCAGAGCCTCTACCCGGCCAACTCGGTGCCGCAGGTGATCCGCCGCATCAACAACGCGCTGCTGCGTGCCGACCAGATCGCCAAGGTCGAGGGCGACCGCTCAGTCGAGAACTGGCTGGCCCCGATCGTCGCCGACGGCGAGGCCGGCTTCGGCGGCGCCCTCAACGTGTACGAGCTGCAGAAGGCGATGATCGCCGCCGGTGTCGCGGGTTCGCACTGGGAGGACCAGCTGGCCTCGGAGAAGAAGTGCGGCCACCTGGGTGGCAAGGTGCTCATCCCCACCCAGCAGCACATCCGCACCCTGACGTCGGCCCGTCTCGCGGCCGACGTCGCCGACGTGCCCACGCTCGTCATCGCCCGCACCGACGCCGAGGCGGCCACGCTGATCACCTCCGACGTCGACGAGCGCGACCAGCCGTTCATCACCGGTGAGCGCACCTCCGAGGGCTTCTACCACGTGAAGAACGGCCTCGAGCCCTGCATCGCCCGCGCCAAGGCCTACGCCCCGTACTCCGACCTGATCTGGATGGAGACCGGAACCCCGGACCTGGAGCTGGCCAAGAAGTTCGCCGAAGGCGTCAAGAGCGAGTTCCCGGACCAGATGCTGGCCTACAACTGCTCGCCGTCGTTCAACTGGAAGCAGCACCTGGACGACGCGACCATCGCGAAGTTCCAGAACGAGCTCGGTGCGATGGGCTTCAAGTTCCAGTTCATCACCCTCGCCGGCTTCCACGCCCTCAACTACTCGATGTTCGATCTGGCCCACGGGTACGCCCGCAACCAGATGAGCGCCTACGTCGAGCTGCAGGAGCGCGAATTCGCCGCCGAGGAGCGGGGTTACACCGCGACCAAGCACCAGCGCGAGGTCGGCGCCGGTTACTTCGACCGGATCGCCACCACCGTGGACCCGACCAGCTCGACCACCGCGCTCGCGGGCTCGACCGAAGAGGGCCAGTTCCACTGAGGGTTGATAGCGTCAGGCCCCGTCCGTGTCATGCGGCCGGGGCCTGATCGCTGTGAGGAGATCGTGTGAGCATTGAACGCGTTGGCGTCGTCGGCGCCGGACAGATGGGCGGCGGTATCGCCGAGGTATGCGCCAAAGCCGGCGCCCAGGTCGTCGTCTACGAACCCAGCCAGGAGCTCGTCGAGGCCGGCCGCGCCCGCATCACCGCGTCACTCGAGCGGGCCAAGGCCAAGGGCAAGCTGGCCGCCGATGATTTCGAGATCACCCAGGCCCGGCTGCACTACACCAGCGACCTGACCGAACTCGCCGACCGCCAGCTGGTGATCGAGGCGATCGTCGAGGACGAGGCTGTCAAGGCCTCGGTGTTCGCGAAGCTCGACGAGATCGTCACCGATCCCGACGCGGTGCTGGCGTCGAACACGTCCAGCATCCCGATCATGAAAATCGCTGCCGCGACCAAGAATCCGAGTCGCGTGCTCGGACTGCACTTCTTCAACCCGGTTCCGGTGCTGCCGCTGGTCGAGGTGATCAACACCCTCGTCACCGCCGACGCGGCGATCGCGCGGGTGGAGCAGTTCGCCGGGGAGACGTTGGGCAAGAAGGTCGTTCGCTGTGGTGACCGCTCGGGTTTCATCGTCAACGCACTGCTGGTGCCGTATCTGTTGTCGGCGATCCGGATGGCCGAGGCGGGCGTGGCCAGTGTCGAGGACATCGACACCGCGGTCGTCGCGGGGCTGTCGCATCCGATGGGCCCGCTGCGGCTCTCGGACCTCATCGGCCTGGACACCATGAAGCTGATCGCTGACTCGATGTACGACGAGTACAAGGACGCCCACTACGCACCGCCGCCGCTGCTGCAGCGCATGGTCGAGGCGGGCCAGCTGGGCAGGAAGACCGGCCAGGGCTTCTACAGCTACTGACCCCCGCGCCGAGTGTGCAGTTGTTGTACGCAAGTCTCGAGTGAAGCGTGTGAAACCTGCACGCTCGCCGTCACGCCCAACGCTTTGGCGACGCGACAGACCATCACCGCGGGCTGATCGCGCAGTTGTGCCCAGCTCACCCGGATGATCGTCCACCCCTGGCCGGCGAGGAATTCCCAGCGTTCGATGTCCCGCGCGCGTTGCAGGTGATCGGTCCAGTGGTGTTCGCCGTCGTACTCGACAGCGACCCGGGCCTCCGGCCAACCCATGTCGAGGCGGTAGCGCACGCGTCCGCTCGCATCCCGGACCGGAATCTGGGTGACGGGCCGGGGGAGTCCCGCGGCGACGAGGAACAGCCGCGTCAACGTCTCGGTCGGGGACTCGGCTCCCGCATCGACCAGATCGAGCGCGGTCCTGAGGCGACGGATGTGGCGGGCGCCGGGATTTCGCAGGACAACGGCCTCGACGTCCTCGACTCGGCAGCCCGTCGCGCTCAGCAGGGCGTCGATGTGGGTCACGGCGGCGACGAGTCGGTGCCGACGTCCGATGTCGAACGCCGTGCGGGCGGGCGAGGTGACCGCAACGCGCCCGCGGTGACGGATCTCGCGCTCGTCGACGACATCGCTGAACACCGAGATCCCGGCCGGCGCACGCCGATGCGGCCGAATCAGCTCTGCCGTGGCGGATCCACGATCGCACCGGCTGCCGAGCAGCGCCGCGGCGCTGACACCGGCCACCGTCGCCGACCGTCCTGACCACAACCACGCCGCCATGGCCCTGTCCTGAGCCGTCAACGTCACGCCCCGACGCGCGTAGACGTTCTGAAACAGCTTGGTGTAGTCGCGGGCCAACTCGCGACGGGTCGTCTGGCCCGCCGCCAGGGCTTCGCTGGCCACAAGGAGGGTGCCCGCCATGGCTGCATCATGGAAACCGACTCCGACGGATCACGCCGAGCGTGCAGAAGTTATACACAAAGCCCAGGTAGGACGTGCATCAACGACACGTTCGGCGCCCAGCCCAGCCCGCCAGCCCAGCCCCTCACGCCTTCTTCAGGCGGGCCTTCTCCGCGTCCACGTCGAAATCCGGCGGCGGCCATGACATGTTGAGCCCCTTGAGCGCCTCGATCATCAGCTCGGTCACCGCCAGGCGGCTGTACCACTTCCGGTTGCACGGAATCACGTACCACGGCGCGTATTCGGTCGAGGTGCGCTCCAGCATCGCTTGGTACGCCTCCTGGTAGTCAGGCCACCGCAGCCGCTCGTCGATGTCGGCGGGGTTGTACTTCCAGTACTTGTCCGGCCGCTCGAGGCGCTTGGTCAGCCGCTTCTTCTGCTCGTCGAGTGACACGAACATCGCGACCTTCACCACCGTCGTCCCGGAATCCACGAGTTCCCGCTCGAAGGCGTTGATCTCGTCGTACCGCGGCTCCCACACATCCCGGGGCACCAGGTCGTGCACCCGCACGATCAGGACGTCCTCGTAGTGCGAGCGGTCGAACACCCCGATGTGCCCGGCAGGCGGCAAGGCCTTGCGGATGCGCCACAGGAAGGGGTGCGACAGCTCCTCCTCGGTCGGCTTGCCGAAGCTGTGGTAGTCCACGCCCTGCGGATTACAGCCTCCGACAACATGTTTGACGATGCCACCCTTGCCTGCGGTGTCCATGCCCTGCAGCACGAGCAACACCGAACGGGTGTCGTCGACCCGGCTGCGCGCATAAAGCATCTCCTGCAGTTCGGCGAAGCGCACATTGCGCTCCTCCTGCAGGGTCGGTGCATGCGACTTCTTGCCGTGGAAGCCCGGCGTGGCGTCGGGGTCGATGTCGGCGATCCGGTCGCCCGGGGTGAAGCGCAGCAGCGACTGCGGCTCATGCGACCACAGCGACGGGAGGTCCTCGGTCTCGCTCACCGGCTCAGTCAAGCAGTTGGGTGGGCAGTTCCGGGGAAGGATGCGATTCGGAGCGGAATCGGTCGAGCGAACCGCCGACTTCGACTATGCCGCACAGGGCACTCCACGAGAGCATCGTCAGGTAGTCGATCAGCTCGTCGGCGCTCATCCGGGGGTGCGACATCCACGAGTGCGTGGCCAGCTGCACCCCACCGACGATGTGGTAGGCCCACGGCTCCACCCCGCCGGTGTCCATGCCGACCGACGCCATCCGGCGGCGCAGCATCACCGCGAGCATCCTGGCGATGATCCGCTCGGACTCGGCGACCGCCTTGCTCTTGCTCGCCGAGTTGTTCGCCATGACGAACCGGTACGGCTCGGGTTCGGCGGCCACGGTCTCGACGTAGACGCGGATGATCTCGCGGGTGAGCGCGTAGCCGTCCAGGTTCGACGAAAGGGCGGCGGCCATGTTCGGGATCAGGGTGGTTTGCGCGAAGCGCATCATGACCGCGGTGGTCAGGTCGTTCTTGTCGACGAAGTAGCGGTACAGCACCGTCTTGGAGACCCCGATCTCGGCGGCGATCTCGTCCATGCTGACGTTGCTGCCGAGCCGGCGGATGGCCTCGAGCGTGCCGTCGACCAGTTCGTTGCGGCGGTCGACCTTGTGCTGATGCCAGCGCCGTTTGCGCCCATCAGTCTTGACCGCCACCGGCGGCGATTGTTGTGCCACTTTCGCGCTGATCCGTTCCCTCAGTCCGTGTCGATAATACGGTGGCACGCGCTCGGCAGCCGCCTAGCGTGGGGATGATGGAGATGTGGTCCACCGAGTGAACGCCCCCGATGCGCAACCGCGCGCGAGTTTCGCCGAGAAGCTCACCGGCGTCGATTCCGCCGCCGACGCGCAGCGCCGGCGCGCGCTGCGGCGGATGAAGGTCGTGGCGCTGGGATTCCTGGTCGGCGCGTCGGTGGTCTTCCTGCTGTGCACCTGGGCGCAGAGCCGGGGTGCGGCGCCGTGGGTGGGTTACGTCCGCGCCGCCGCCGAGGCGGGCATGGTCGGTGCGCTGGCGGACTGGTTCGCGGTGACGGCCCTGTTCCGGCATCCGCTGGGCCTCCCGATCCCGCACACGGCGATCATCAAGCGCAAGAAAGACCAGCTCGGCGAGGGGCTGAGCGCCTTCGTCCGGGAGAACTTCCTGTCCGCGGAGAACGTCGAGACCAAGCTGCGCGACGCCGACGTCGCCAGCCGCACCGGCAAGTGGCTCGCCGAGCCGGTCAACGCCGAGCGGGTGGCCACCGAGGTGTCGACGGTGCTGCGGGTGCTGGTCGAGATGCTGCGCGACGAGGACGTGCAGCAGGTGCTGGACCGGATGATCGTCAAACGCATCGCCGAACCGCAGTGGGGACCGCCGATCGGCCGGGTGCTGGCCTCGCTGCTGGAGGAGGGGCGCCAGGAGGCGTTGCTGCAGCTGCTCGCCGACCGCGCGTTCCAGTGGTCGCTGAACGGTGGTGAGGTCATCGAGCGCGTGATCGAGCGCGACTCCCCGACGTGGTCGCCCCGCTGGGTCGACCACCTCGTCGGCGAGCGGATCCACCGGGAGCTGATGGATTTCACCGACAAGGTCCGCCGCAACCCCGACCACGAGCTGCGGCGCTCGGCCACCAAGTTCCTGTTCGAGTTCGCCGCCGACCTGCAGAGCGACGAGGCGACCATCGAGAAGGCCGAGAACGTCAAGGCGCAGATCATGGCGCGCGACGAGGTGGCCAGGGCCGCCGAGACGGCGTGGAGCGCCGCCAAGCGCATCATCCTGGAGTCGGTGGACGATCCGTCCTCGGCGCTGCGCACCCGCACCGCCGACTCCGTCGTGCGGATCGGGGAGTCGCTGCGCGACGACGCCGACCTGCGCGAGAAGGTGGACAACTGGATCGTGCGCGGAGCGCAGCATCTGGTGGGTGAATACGGCGCGGAGATCACCACGATCATCACCGACACCATCGAGCGCTGGGACGCCGACGAGGCCAGCCGACGCATCGAGTTGCACGTGGGTCGTGACCTGCAATTCATCCGGATCAACGGCACCGTCGTCGGTTCCCTGGCCGGCCTGGTGATCTACTCCATCGCCCAAGCACTCTTCTGACCTGCGCTAACTGAGTGCTTGCAATTGTTAGCACTCCGTCGTACCGTGGTGGCGTCGGTTTCGCATACCACAGCAGCGAGGGAGGGCAGCCATGGCACAGGACGAGAATCTGGCCGCCGTGGTCTCCAGCGCTGCGCAAGACATCGGCAGCTTCATCCGGAGCCAGCGCGAAGCCGCGCAGGTCTCGGTGCGCCAGCTCGCCGAGAAGGCCGGTGTCAGCAATCCCTACCTGAGTCAGATCGAACGGGGATTGCGCAAACCCTCAGCAGACGTGCTGAACCAGATCGCCAAAGCGCTGAGGGTGTCGGCAGAGGTGCTCTACATCCGGGCCGGGATCCTCGAGCCCAATGAGACCAACCACGTGCGCGACGCCATCGTCACCGACACGGCGATCAACGAGCGGCAGAAGCAGGTGCTGCTCGACATCTACACCTCGTTCTGCCAGCAGAACGAGGCCGCCCTGCTCGAGGCCGCGGCTCTGGTCGAGGCACAGGTGGGGCGCTCCGATGCACAGGACAGCTCCGATGCACAGGACAGTGTCCGTGACGACGAGGAGCCGGTGACACACGACGGCGTCAGCCCTCTGGAGATCACGCAGGCACCCCGACCGACCCCGATTCCCGACAGTGAAAGGAACTCCCATGGCTGAGAAGAACCAGCTCGACATCGACGACCTGAAGGCCCCGCTGCTCGCCGCGGTCGGCGCCGCCGATCTCGCGCTCGAGCGCGTCAACGAGATCGTCGCGACGCTGCGCGAGCGCGCAGGCGATGCCCGCTCCGACGCCGAGACCCGCGTCGAGGAGAGCCGCGCCCGCATCAACAGGCTGCAGGAAGACCTGCCCGCGCAGTTCGGTGACATCCGCGAGAAGCTGAACTCCGACGAGCTGCGCAAGGTCGCCGAGACCTATGCGGAGGCCGCGCAGACGACCTACACCAAGCTCATCGAGCGCGGCGAGGCCGCCCTGGAGCGGCTGCGCGCCCAGCCCGCGCTGGAAGGTGCGGCGAGCCGGGTGGAGGAGTACACCGACCAGGCCGTCGAACTGACCCAGGAAGCGCTGGGCAATGTCGCCTCGCAGACCCGTGCGGTCGGTGAGCGGGCCGCCAAGCTGGTCGGTGTCGAGCTGCCCAAGCGCACCGAGTCCGCCGCCGAGCCGGTGAAGAGCATCGCCAAGAAGGCCCCGGCCAAGGCTCCCGCCAAGAAGGCGCCGGCCAAGGTCGCCGCGAAGAAGGCTCCCGCCAAGAAGGCGCCGGCCAAGAAGGTCACCCAGAAGTAAGTCGCGACTCCCCACCGGGAAGTCGAAAAGGGGACGTAACCCGCATAGGCTGTGGAGCGTGGAGCTCCAAGGCCTTGTGGGTTACGTCCTCTTCGCGTTGCAGATCGGCGTCCTGGTGACGACGGCCTACGCCTTCGTGCACGCGGCGATCCAGCGACCCGACGCCTACACCGCGGCGGAGAAGCTGACCAAGCCCGTCTGGCTGGTGATCCTCGGTGTCGCGGGCCTGTTGGCTCTGGTGCTCGGCATCACCGGCGTCGCCATCTCCGCGGTCGCCGCCGGTGTGTACCTGGTCGACGTGCGGCCCAAGATCCTCGAGGTCCAGGGGAAGTCGCGCTAGTGCGACGCCCACTGCTGATCGCCGGGTGCCTCGCCGGGTTCGCCCTCGCCCTGGCCCCGAGCGCGGCTGCCGCCCCGGCAACCCTGGCGCCCCCGCCCTACATCGACCACGTGACATGGGCCAAGTGGGGTGATCTGTCGAGCCTGCGGGTGTATCCCACCGCAGCGGGCCGGGACACCTCGGGCCGACCCGGCACCTCCACGCAGGCCGACGAGGCGTGGAGCGAGGTCATCGCACTGTCACCCGACGCCGCGAGCGCCGGGATGAAGGAGCAGTTCGTCTGTCACTGGCGATTCGCCGAGATCGCCGAACCGGGCAAGGTGAGCTGGAACCTCGAACCGTGGCGACCCCAGGTCAGCGAGGACCAGATGATGTCCGCCGGGTGCAACCCGGGTGGCACCGAAGAACCGTTCTGATGGGCTACACGCGCACCGAGGTCGCCGGCATGGTCGACCACACCTTGCTCAAACCCGAAGCGACAGAAGCGGATATCGTCGCGCTGCTGGCCGGTGCCGTCGAACTCGGGGTGTACGCCGTGTGTGTCTCGCCACCCTTCGTGTTGACGGCGGGGGCGCTGGCCGCCGGGCAGAAGGTCGCCTCGGTCGTGGGATTCCCGTCCGGCAAACATCTTTCGGAGGTCAAGGCCGGTGAGGCCGCCGCCGCGGTGGCCGCGGGCGCCGGTGAGATCGACATGGTGATCGACGTGGGCGCCGCGATCGGTGGCGAACTCGACGTCGTCCGCTCCGACATCGAGGCGGTGCGGCGCGCAGCGCCGCACGCGGTGCTCAAGGTCATCGTCGAATCCTCCGCGCTGGTCGAATTCGGCGGCTGGCCGCTGCTGACCGACGTCTGCCGCTGTGCGGAGGACGCCGGGGCAGATTTCGTCAAGACCTCCACCGGTTTTCACCCCTCCGGGGGCGCGTCGGTGCGTGCCGTCGAGGTGATGGCCGCCGCCGTCGGCGGCCGGCTCGGTGTCAAGGCCAGCGGCGGAATCCGTTCTGCCGCAGACGCCGCCGCGATGCTGGACGCCGGCGCGACCCGGCTCGGGCTGTCGGGCACCCGGACCGTGCTCGACGGCTTCAGCGACTAGGTCAGATCTTCCCGAAGCAGGGGTTCTCGGTCTGCTTGGGCATCGAGGCGTTGCTCGTCGAGAACTGGCTCTGCACACCGGTATCGGTGACCGTGACGGAGTCGGCCTTGATGTTCATCGGGTAGTCCTGCGTGAGCTGGGCGGTGAACGCGTCCAGCGCAGGCTGCACGGCCTCGCGCGGCAGCGTGAAGCCCAGTCCGGTCAGCTTCTCCACCTGCAGCGAGATGCCCCCGTCGACCACCTGCGGCTTGGCGACGATGCTGCCAAGCGCACCCTGGAGTTCGATGGTGCCGTCGCTCGCGTTCGTCGTCACCCCGGTCACGAAGCTGCCGATCAGCGGGATCGCGCCCTGGATGGTCTGTTTGATGCCGTCGGCGGACCACGCGATGTCGGCCACCAGGGATCCGATGGTCCCGGTGGAGGTCGGGGTGTCCTGCAGGCGGACGTCGTTGATGTCGAGGTCGAGCTTCATGCCCTTGGCGTCGCGGATCTGGTTGCCCGCGGTCTGGATGTGGATGTTGGTGTAGTGACCCGACAGATGCTGGGCCAGGAAAGGCGGGAACACCCCGAACGACGCGGTGGCGTTGTCCTGCACTACGCACTCGACGACGGAGGAGACGACCGAGTCGGCCTTGTGGCGCGCGTAGAGCTCACCGGCCAGCAGTCCGGCGAACACCAAGGCCACCACGATCACCAGGATCAGGACCATGGACAGCGGATCACTGACGAACTTCCGGAGTTTCGCCGGCAACGAGGAACCTTCCTGCGGGGGTGGCGGCTGGGACGGCGGTGGGCCGGGGTACTGCTGCGGGCGGGCCCATGGATCGGTCACGCCAGCGATTCTGCCCTACCGGTGTGAGCGAATCCTGAGCGGTTGTGCATGACCGCGACGGTCTCGCGGGCCCGTCTGGCCGCGTCGAGGTCGACGTCGCACACCAGTAGTTCGGGGTCGGCACCCGCCTCGGCCAGCACGTCACCCAGCGCAGAAGCCACCACGCTGCCGCCGACCCCGGTGGGGCCGACCGCAGCGAGTTCGTCGCCGGGATAGGCCTGCCCGACCGCCGCGACGACCGTGGAGGTGTCGATCGCGCGGGCGCGCGCGAGCAGCGTCCACTGGTCGAGCTTGCCCGGTCCGGTGCCCCACGAGGCGTGCGCGGTGACGAGCTGGGCCCCGCGCTCGGCGAGCTCGACGTACAGCTCGGGGAACCGGATGTCGTAACAGACCGTCAACCCGACGACCACGCCGTCGACGGTGATCGTGACCGGCTCCCGGCCCGGCGCGACCGTCGCGGACTCGGTGAAGCCGAACGCGTCGTAGAGGTGGATCTTGTCGTAGCGCGCCTCGACACCGGGTCCCGTGGCGATCAGCGTGTTGGTGACCCGGCCCCGACCGTCCTCGTCGGCGGGGACGAACATTCCTGCGACGACGACGATGCCGGCCCGCTCGGCGATCCGGCGGACCCCGTCGGCCCACGGCCCGTCGAACGGTTCGGCGACCGGGGCCAGCGGGACCCCGAAGCGACACATCGTCGCTTCGGGGAACAGCACCAGGCCGGCACCGGCCGCGGCAGCCCGGCGCGCCTGGTCCTCGACGAGGTCGAGGTTGGCGGCCGGGTCGGTGCCGCTCCGGATCTGAGCCAATGCGATGCGCATGACCACAGGGTAGTTACGGACCCCAGGCCGGCCGGTCGGCTTTCGCGGCCTTCCTGCCGAGTTTCCCTGAGTTGATCTGGGCGGCCAGGCTGTCGAGGATCACCCGCGAGCTCAGCAGCGCGGTCTGCTCCGCCCAGTCGTAGGGCGGCGAGCACTCGACCACCTCGATGCCGGCCAGGCCCGGCTCGGAGATCTTCTTGACCAGGTTGAGCGCCTCGCGCGGCAGCAGGCCGCCCGGCTCGGGCCAACCGGTGCCCGGCACGAACCCGGCGTCGATCACGTCGATGTCGAAGGACAGGTACACCGCCTTGGCGCCCTTCCAGGCCACCTCGAGCGCGATCTCGGCGATCTTGTCGATACCGACGCGCTCCACGTCGCCGACGGTGATCACCGTCGACTTGCGTTCCCGGCCCACCTTCACGCCCTCACGCGGCGCCTGCCAGCCGCCGATGCCCACCTGGACCAGGTTGGTCGCCGGCGCGTTCTTGATGTTGGTGGCGTGGAACCACGGCGTGGTGTGCATCCGCTCGTCGAGATCGGTCTCCTGGGTGTCGACGTGCCGGTCGAAGTGGATGATCCCGATGTTGCCCTCCATGTAGGGCGCCAGACCGCGGATGGTGGGGAAGCCGATGGAGTGGTCGCCGCCGAGCACGATCGGCATCACGCCCTTGCTCGCGACGTGCGCCATCGCCTGGCTGATCTGGTCGAACGACTTCTCCAGGTTGCCCGGGATCGTGAAGACGTCGCCGATGTCGACGATGTTGAGCTGCTCGCGCAGGTCGACGCCGGTCTCGTAGTTGTAGGTGCCGAACAGGTTGGTCGAGCGGCGGATGCCCTGCGGACCGAACCGGGTGCCGGGCCGGTAGGTGGCGCCCGCGTCGAGCGGCACCCCGAACACGGCCACCTCGGCGTCGCCGACCTCGTTGACGTCCTCGACGAACGGGCACTTGAGGAACGTGCCGCGCTCACCGGCGAAGTGCGGCTTCTCGCCGCGCACGAACGTGGAGATGGTCCGGTCGTTGATGGTGGGCGCGGCTTCCAGACCGAAGGTCAGCCCGCGGTCGATCTCCTCGCGCAGGCGGCGGTCGCCGAGTCGGGCCTCGGCCTGCTGCGCCCAGGCGCCCTCGGCGTTGGGCAGGTTCAGGTCGGGAGTATCGGGCAGATCGGACATGAGATCTCCTCATCGCGCCGTCTTGTCGCTGACCGGGTACGCCGCGCCTCGTCCGGGGAGCCGGTGCACCGACTCCTGGCGATCATTGTCAGCACGCCTGCGACGGCCTGTCCACCGCTGGCCGCCCGCTCACTCGACGGGGGCGACCGCAGACCAGGGCACCGTCAGGATGCCGTCGCGCAGCCGCCGCCGCGGCGGGGTCACCGGAAAGCCTTCTGCAGCAAGCATGTTCATCATGGCGCGCCAGCGCACCCGCGGCCCGAACACGCCGTGGGCGGCGCTGCTGGCCCACGCGCGGTCAGCGGCGGTCAACAGATCGTGGATCGGCTCGCCTGCCACGTTGCGGTGGATGAGCACCTTGGGCAGCCGCTCGGCCAGATCGGACGGCCGCTCGATGGCGAACGGGTCGCACGCCAGCGTCAGGCTGACCGCCGCCGTGGCGTCGAGCAGCACCCACGCGCACCGGCGCCCCAGCTCGTCGCAGGTGCCGTCGACGATCAGCCCGCCGGGAGCCAGGCCGGCCCGCATCACCGCCCACGCCCCGGGCACCTCCTCGACGGGGTACTGGCGCAGCACGTTGAACGCCCGCACCAACACCGGTCGGCGCCCGGCCAATTCGAAGCCGCCGAGCGCGAAATCGACACCGTGCTGCGCCGCGGCCCGGCCGGCGGCCACCCGCTGCGGGTCGATCTCCAGACCCAGCACCCGCACATCGGAGCGGACGTCGCGCAACCGCGTCGCCAGTTCCAGCGTGGTCACCGGAAGCGCCCCGTACCCCAGATCGACCACCAGGGGGTCCACCGCGCTCTGCAGGGCGGTGCGCACCCGCGCGGAGTGCACGAGCCAGCGATCACTGCGGCGCAACCGGTTCCGGCCGGTGGTGCCTCGCGTCACCGCGCCGAGCGGGCGGGCCGCCCCGGTCACCTGCGGGCTCAGCCGTTCTCGGCGATCCACACCGTGGTGAACCGCTGCTCGGCGATCAACAGATCGACCAACTGGCTGCCGATGAAGTTCTCGATCTTGCCGCCCACCAAGGGCACTCGCACCTCGACGGTCGCGGTGAACGACATCCGCGAACCGGACCCCGCAGGCGCCAGCACCGCGGTGCCCGACAGCCCGGCGGGCGCCCCGGGAATCGACCCGGTCACCGTCCCCGACGACCGACCGCCGTCGACCGGTGTCCAGATCTCCTGGCGGACGAAACTGAGGTCGCCCCGGTGGAACTGCGTCACCACCGCGGGCAACCGGTCGGCGCGCAGCGTCTGCGTCGTCGTCACCCGGATCCCGCCGTCGTCGCCGACCGTCATCTCGTCGAGAGTGGCGTCATCCGCTCCGGAGTCGCCGAGGCGCACCAGCCAGTACTGCTCGTCGGTGAACGCCTGATGGACCTGTTCGACGGAGCCGCCGTACTCGGCGGACATGTCGAATGAACGCGGCATGGCGCATCACGCTACCGTTAGCGCCCGTGGTCACTCCGTCTATCGCGGGCGTGGCGGTCGCCGAGGATGTGCCGCTCGCGCCGCTGACCACCCTGCGCGTCGGCCCCCATGCGGACCGCCTGATCACCTGCGAGACCACCGATCAGGTCATCGAGGTGATGCGGGCGGTCGAACCGCAGGCCCTGATCCTGGCCGGCGGGTCCAACGTCCTGCTCGGCGACGAGCGCGCGGTACCCACCGTGGTGCGCGTGGCCACCCGCGCCGTCACGGTCGACGGTCCGCTGCTGCGTGCCGAGGCGGGGGCGGTGTGGGACGACGTGGTCGCCGCCTCGCTGGCGCACGGCCTCGGCGGGCTGGAGTGCCTGTCGGGCATCCCCGGGTCGACGGGTGCGACGCCGGTGCAGAACGTCGGCGCCTACGGCGCCGAGGTCGCCGACACCATCAGCCGGGTCCGGTTGCTCGACCGGCGTACCGGGCGCGACCGCTGGTTTTCCCCGGACCATCTCGAATTCGGTTATCGCACAAGCATTCTGCGGGGTTCCTCGGACACCGTGGTGCTCGAGGTCGAGTTCCGGCTCGACCCTGAGGGCCGCAGCGCGCCGCTGCGCTACGGCGAACTGGCCACCGCGCTCGGCGTCGACCCCGGCGAACGCGCCGACCCGGCGCAGGTGCGCGAGACCGTGCTGGCGCTGCGCGCGGGCAAGGGCATGGTGCTCGACGACGCCGACCACGACACCTGGAGTGCCGGCTCGTTCTTCACCAATCCCGTCGTCACCGCCGCGGACTACGAGCGGGTGGCGGCGCTGGCCGACGTGCCGGTGCCGCACTATCCGGCACCCGACGGGGTCAAACTGGCCGCCGGTTGGCTCGTCGAACGGGCCGGGTTCGGGAAGGGCTATCCCGGCGCCGACGCCCCGGCGCGGTTGTCGACCAAGCACGCGCTGGCCCTCACCAATCGGGGCACCGCCACGTCGGCCGACCTCATCGGGCTCGCCCGGACGATACGAGACGGTGTCTCGGCGGCGTTCGGGATCGAACTCACACCAGAACCGATTCTGATCGGGTGCGCACTCTAGGTACGCTGGCAACACGTGAGCCCTGCCAACCCGGTGCCGTCGATGAACAGGCGGCGTGCACTGGCGTTGCTGGCGCTGGGCACAGTCGCACCGGGCGTGCTGGCCGCCTGCCGCTCCGAGACCGGCACGAAGGCCTCCGGGCAGGCCGCCGAAGAGGCGCCGGCCGCGGCGCAGGTGAGTTTCTCACCCAAGAACTCGGCCGACGACGTGGCCCCCACCACCCGGGTCAACGTCAAGGTGGACAACGGCTGGTTCCAGAAGATCGCCCTGACCAACGCCGACGGCAAGGCCATCGCGGGCGTGCTCAACCGGGACCGCACCGAGTTCACGGTCACCGAACCGCTGGGTTACGGCGTCACCTACCGCTGGGCGGGCAGTGCCGTCGGCGAGGACGGCAAGGCCGTGCCCGTGAAGGCATCGTTCACAACGGTCGATCCGTCCACGCAGGTCAACGGACAGTTCCAGCTCTCTGACGGGCAGACCGTCGGCGTCGCCGCGCCGATCATCCTGCAGTTCGACGCGGCCATCGCCGACGACGACCGCGCCGAGGTCGAGAAGGCCGTCAAGGTCACCACCACCCCCGAGGTGGAGGGCAGCTGGGCGTGGCTGCCCGACGAGGCCGGCGGCTCGCGCATGCACTGGCGCACCAAGGAGTACTACCCGCCCGGCACGGCCGTGCACGTCGACGCGAAGCTCTACGGGGTGTCCTTCGGTGAGGATGCCTACGGCGCAACGGATTCCACGCTGGACTTCACGATCGGCCGCCGCCAGGTCGTGAAGGCCGAGGCGTCCAGCCACCGCATCCAGGTGCTCGACGAGGCGGGCGCGGTGATCATGGACTTCCCGTGCAGCTACGGCGAGGGTGACCTCGACCGCAACGTGACCCGCAGCGGCATCCACGTGGTCACCGAGAAGTACGAGGACTTCTACATGACCAACCCGGCCGCCGGTTACGCCAACGTGCACGAGCGGTTCGCGGTGCGGATCTCGAACAACGGCGAATTCATCCACTGCAACCCCAACAGCGTGGGCGCGCAAGGCAACACCAACGTCACCAACGGCTGCATCAACCTGAACCTGGAGAACTCCCAGGAGTACTTCAACGCGGCGCTGTACGGCGACCCGGTCGAGGTGACCGGCACCCGCATCGACCTGTCCTACGCCGACGGCGACATCTGGGACTGGGCGGTGCCGTGGGACGAGTGGAAGTCCATGTCGGCGCTGTCGTCGGCCGCCAAGCCGGGGGAGATCCCCAGCACCGCGCCGGCCACCCCGACCGACGCGCCCCAGCCGGTCAACGGCCGCCCCGGCGGTTAGGTCGCGCGGTTGAAGCGTGAACCGCTGGCGCCGCTCACCTGATCGCGGGGCCGCACGACGATCAGATCCAGGTCGACGTGGGCCGGCCGGCTGGCGACGAACCCGATCACCTCGGCGATGTCCTCGGCGACCAGCGGCGTCACCCCCCGGTACACCGCGTCGGCGCGCTCGGCGTCGCCGTCGAACCGGTTGAGCGAGAAGTCGGTCTTCACCATGCCCGGCGCCACCTCGGTGAGCCGCACCGGCTGACCGAGCAGCTCGCTGCGCAGCGTGCGGTGCAGGACGCCCTGGGCGTGCTTGGCCGAGGTGTAGCCGCCCCCGTTGTCGTAGATCTCGACCGCCGCGATCGAGGTGACCGTGACGATCAGGCCGTCGCCGGAGGCGATCAGCTTGGGCAGCAGGGCGCGCGTCACCTGCAGCGTTCCGAGCACGTTGGACTCCCACATCCAGCGCCAATCGTCGATGTCGGCGTCAGCCACCGAGTCCAGCCCGCGCGCCCCGCCAGCGTTGTTGACCAGCACGTCGACGCGATCCAATCGCCCGGCCATCGCGGCGACGGCCTGCGCGTCAGTGACGTCCGCCACAATCGCGGTACCGTCGATCTCGGCGGCCAGCGCCTGGACCTGCGCCTCTCGCCGGGCCACGCAGATCACGTGGAATCCCTGCGCGGCAAGTGTTTTGGCGGTGGCTTCCCCGATGCCGGCGCTGGCTCCGGTGACCACGGCGACCCGGCGGTTGTCTGATGGCGTCGTCATGACGCCAACCCTAGGCCCCGTGCTAAATTGACCGCGTGATGGGAACCAGTCAGGCAGTTCGCGCTGCCGTGCGGTGTGCGTGTTGTTGTCACGCAACCCGCCGCGCCTGACTGCGCCCGGACGACCCTCTCGTCCCGCTGAGTCGCCAGGAGTGGCCCCGCCCCCCGGCCGACCGACTCGAGGACGATCCCATGACCCGCTCCATCCCCGCCCGATCCCACGGCACGCAGTCCGCGCGTGCGACGCCCGTCGAGTCGGCCCGGCCTGACACCGTGCGTTACCCGCAGGCGCTGCTGCACCAGATCGTCGCGCCCGCCCTGCGGATCCCCGACGCCGCCGCGGCCCTGGTGTTCTCGGCGGCCCGCCAGCGCGGCCCCATCGCCCGCGACGCGATCGCCCAGGTCAGCGGCCTGTCCATTGCGACGGTCAATCGTCAGGTCACCGCGCTGCTCGACACCGGACTGCTGCGCGAGCGGGCCGACCTGGCGGTGTCGGGTGCCATCGGCAGGCCGCGGGTGCCCGTCGAGGTCAACCACGAGCCGTTCCTGACCCTCGGCGTCCACCTCGGGGCGCGCACCACGACCATCGTGGCCACCGATCTGCTGGGCCGCACCCTCGACGTGGTCGAGACGCCAACGCCGCGCGGCAGTCAGTCGGCTGCACTGGTGGCCATCGCGGGCAGCGCCCGGCGGTACCTGAGCCGCTGGCATCGCCGGCGGCCTTTGTGGGTCGGCGTGGCCGCGGGCGGTGTCGTCGACAGCACCACCGGATACCTGGATCACCCCCGCCTGGGGTGGTCGGACGCGCCGGTGGGCCCGGTGCTCGGCGACGCGCTCGGCCTGCCTGTGTCCCTCGCCTCGCACGTGGACGCGATGGCCGGTGCCGAGCTGCTGCTCGGTGTGCGGCGGCCGCCCGGGAAATCCCACACCAGCCTGTACGTCTACGCCCGCGAGACCGTCGGCTACGCGCTCGCCATCGGCGGGCAGGTCCATTCCCCGGCCAGCGGCCCCGGCACCATCGCCGCGCTGCCTGTGCGTTCCGAAATCCTCGGCGAGAGTGAGGAATTGGAGTCGACGGTCAGCGACGAAGCGGTGCTGGTCGCGGCGCGCCGCGCCGGCATCGTCCCCGCCGAAGGCCCCGCGTCGACGGTCACCGCCGTGCTGCGGGCGGCCCGGCAGGGTGACGAGCGGGCCGGTGCGCTGCTGGCCGAGCGGGCCCGGGTGCTCGGCGAGGCCATCGCGCTGCTGCGTGACATGTTCAATCCCGACGACCTGGTGGTCGGCGGGCAGGCGTTCACCGAGTACCCCGAAGGTATGAGCACCGTCGAGGCCGCGTTCGCGGCGAAGTCGGTGCTGCCCCACCGCGACATCCGGGTGACCGCGTTCGGCAATCGGGTGCAGGAGGCGGGCGCAGGCATCGTGTCGCTGGGCGGTCTGTTCGCCGACCCGATCGGCGCGATGCGACGGGTCCGCGCGCGCGAGGAGCAATTGGCCTGAGCCCGGCGCCCCGAGGTGAGTGCCTGAGCAGGTCCCCGCACGCGGCGGTGTAGACATGACGGTGTGCGTCCAGCGAACGAGACCCTGCCTCTGCCGCGCCGGGTGGCGGTGCTGTCCGTGCACACCTCGCCGCTGGCCCAGCCGGGCACCGGTGACGCCGGCGGGATGAACGTCTACGTCCTGCAGACCGCGCTGGAACTGGCGCAGCGCGGCGTGGATGTGGAGATCTTCACGAGGGCGACGTCGTCGACCGACCCGACGGTGGTGCGGGTGGCCCCCGGCGTCCTGGTGCGCAACGTCGTGGCAGGTCCCTTCGAGGGCCTGGACAAGAACGATCTGCCGACCCAGCTGTGCGCGTTCACCGCGGGGGTGCTCCAGGCCGAGGCCACCCACGAACCCGGGTACTACGACATCGTGCACTCGCACTACTGGCTGTCGGGTCAGGTCGGCTGGCTGGCCGCCGATCGGTGGGCGGTGCCGCTGGTGCACACCGCCCACACCCTGGCCGCGGTGAAGAACGCGGCGCTGGCCGACGGGGACGCGCCGGAACCGCCGATGCGCGCAATCGGCGAGCAGCAGGTGGTCGACGCCGCCGACCGGCTCATCGTCAACACCGAAAGCGAAGCAGCGCAACTGGTTTCGTTGCACAACGCGGATCCGGCGCGCATCGACGTCGTCTACCCGGGGGTCGACCTGGCGACGTTCACGCCGGGGGACCGCGAGGCTGCCCGCGCCGCGCTGCACCTCGACCCGCACGCGCCCGTCGTCGCCTTCGTCGGACGTATCCAGCCGCTCAAGGCCCCGGATGTGCTCCTGCGCGCGGCCGCCCTGTTGCCCGACGTGCAGGTGTTGATCGCCGGCGGACCGTCGGGGACGGGGTTGACCACGCCCGACGATCTGCTCCGCCTGACCGCCGAGCTGGGTATCGGCGACCGGGTCAGGTTCCTGCCGCCCCAGTCCCGCGACGAGTTGGTCGCCGTCTACCGCGCGGCCGACGCGGTCGCGGTGCCCAGCTACTCGGAGTCCTTCGGTCTGGTCGCCGTGGAAGCCCAGGCCTGCGGCACCCCGGTGGTGGCCGCCGCGGTCGGCGGCCTGCCCGTCGCCGTGCGCGACGGCGTCAGCGGCGCGCTGGTCGACGGCCACGATCCGGCCGACTGGGCCCGCACGATCGCCGCGGTGCTGGCCGGTGACCGCGCCGAGCTGCGGCGAGGGGCCACCGAGCACGCCGCCGGGTTCTCCTGGGGGCACACCGTCGACATGCTGCTCGACAGCTACGGCCGCGCCATCGCGGGGCATCAGGCGCAGCACCAGCGGCAGCCGCAGGCACGCCGCGGCAGCCGCCGCTTCTCCATGCGCAGGGGGGTACGGGCATGAGCGATCGCCGTACCGCCGTGCAGGCCGTCATCGAGGAGACCCTGGCCCAGCACGAGCTGACCTTCACCCGTCACAAGGGCGCCGCCGGTGGACTTCCCGGCCTGGTGGTGGCGCTGCCCGGTGAGCGCCGGCTGACCACGAACACCATCCTCACCGTCGGTGAGCACTCGGTGCGCATCGAAGCGTTCGTCTGCCGCAGGCCCGACGAGAACTTCGAGGGCGTCTACAAATTCCTGCTCAAGCGCAACCGCAGGCTCTACGGGGTCGCCTACACGCTCGACAACGTCGGCGACATCTATCTCGTCGGGCGGATGTCGCTGTCATCGGTGGACCCCGACGAGATCGACCGGGTGCTCGGTCAGGTCCTCGAAGCGGTCGACAACGACTTCAACACGCTGCTGGAGCTGGGTTTCCGCACGTCCATCCAGAAGGAATGGGAGTGGCGGGTGTCGCGGGGTGAATCGCTGAAGAACCTGAAGCCCTTCGAGCATCTGATCGACGACCACGACCGGAATTGAGTCCGCGCCGAGACAGGGGCGTCGTGAGAGGATCGCCGCATGGCAGATACCGCGACGCTGATCCTGCTCCGCCACGGCGAGAGCGAATGGAACGCCCTGAACCTGTTCACCGGATGGGTCGACGTCGATCTGACCGACAAGGGACGTGCCGAGGCAGCGCGTGCCGGTGAACTCATCAAGGAACTGGACCGCCAACCCGACGTGCTCTACACCTCGCTGCTGCGGCGGGCCATCACCACGGCCAACATCGCGCTGGATGCCGCGGACCGGCACTGGATCCCCGTGCACCGGGACTGGCGGCTGAACGAACGCCACTACGGAGCGCTGCAGGGCCTCGACAAGGCGGAGACGAAGGCCAAGTACGGCGACGAGCAGTTCATGGCGTGGCGGCGCAGCTACGACACCCCACCCCCGCCCATCGAGCCGGGCAGCCAGTACAGCCAGGACGCGGACCCGCGGTACGCCGACATCGCAGGCGGCGCCCCGCTGACCGAGTGCCTCAAAGACGTCGTCGAACGGTTCGTGCCCTACTTCACCGACGTGATCGTGCCGGACCTGCGCGCGGGCAAGACCGTGATGATCGCCGCGCACGGGAACTCGCTGCGAGCGCTGGTGAAGTACCTGGACGGCATGTCGGACGCCGATGTGGTCGGCCTCAACATCCCGACCGGGATCCCGCTGCGGTACGACCTCGACGAGACACTGGCGCCGATCAACAAGGGCGGCACCTACCTGGACCCCGAGGCGGCCGCGGCCGGGGCGGCGGCGGTGGCCGCGCAGGGCGCGAAGTAGGTCGGCGCACCGGTCGCCGGCGAACGGCAGGTGAACAGCGATGAACCCGGGACCGAACTTCCGTGTTTGAGTGTGTGACTTGTTCGGTTTTGGCCGCACGCTGCTGGGATGACGTTCACCGAGTGCGTACGCTTTTCGCGTGAGTGTCTCCTCGGCGCTGCTGCTGGCGGTGGTCGTGGCACTGCTCGCGGTGCCGACCGGCGTGGCGATCGGCATGAGCGCGGGCCCGGTCCTGCGCGCGCGCCGCGAGCGTCGAGCCGTCGAGCAGTCGGGGATCACCGTCTCGCAGATGTTGGGACACGTCATCGCCCAGTCCCCGGTGGGGATCGTGGTGGTCGACACCTACCGCGACGTCGTCTTCACCAACGAGCGGGCCACCGAGCTGGGCCTGGTGCGTGACCGCCTGCTCGACGACCGCGCGTGGCAGGCCGCGCAGCAGACCCTGACCACCGGCCACGACGTCGACTTCGACCTGTCGCCGCGCAAGCGGGAACGCCCGGGCCGCTCCGGGCTGTCGGTGCGCGGACACGTCCGGCTGTTGACCGAGGACGACCGCCGGTTCGCCGTGCTCTACGTCGACGACCAGTCCGAACACGCCCGGATGGAGGCCACCCGCAGGGACTTCGTGGCCAACGTCAGCCATGAACTCAAGACGCCGGTCGGCGCCCTCGGCGTGCTCGCCGAGGCGGTGTTGGCCTCGGCGGAGGATCCCGAGACGGTGCGGCACTTCGCCGAGAAGATGGTCACCGAGTCGCTGCGGCTGGCCAACATGGTGGGTGAGTTGATCGAGCTGTCCCGGCTGCAGGGCGGAGAGCGGCTTCCCGACCTGGAGTCCGTCGACGTCGACACCGTGGTCGCCGAGGCCCTGTCGCGACACAAGGTGGCCGCCGACAACGCGGACATCGCGATCACCACCGACAACCCGACCGGTTTCCGGGTGCTGGGGGACCAGACGCTGTTGGTCACCGCGATCGCCAACCTGGTGTCCAACGCCATCGCCTACTCACCCAACGGCTCCTCGGTGTCGATCAGCCGCAAGCGACGCGGGGAGAACATCGAGATCGCCGTCACCGACCGCGGCATCGGGATCGCGCCCGCCGACCAGGAGCGGGTGTTCGAACGCTTCTTCCGGGTCGACAAGGCGCGCTCCCGTGCCACCGGCGGCACTGGACTCGGGTTGGCGATCGTCAAGCACGTCGCGGCCAATCACAACGGTTCGATCCGGTTGTGGAGTCAGCCCGGAACGGGCTCCACCTTCACCCTGTCGATTCCCGCGTATCCGCGGGACGACGATTCCGACGAGCACGACGACCGAGAGGACTAGGACAGCGATGACCAGTGTGCTGATCGTGGAGGACGAGGAGTCCTTGGCCGATCCCCTGGCCTTTCTCCTGCGGAAGGAGGGCTTCGAAGCCACCGTGGTGGGCGACGGGCCGTCCGCACTCGCCGAGTTCGACCGCTCGGGTGCCGACATCGTCCTGCTGGACCTGATGCTGCCGGGCATGAGCGGCACCGACGTGTGCAAGCAGCTGCGGTCGCGCTCCAGCGTGCCGGTCATCATGGTCACCGCCAGGGACAGCGAGATCGACAAGGTCGTCGGACTGGAACTGGGTGCCGACGACTACGTCACCAAGCCGTACTCGGCGCGTGAACTCATCGCCCGGATCCGCGCGGTCCTGCGCCGTGGTGCCGACACCGACGACGCCGGTCTCGACGACGGTGTGCTCGAGGCGGGCCCGGTGCGGATGGACGTCGAGCGCCACGTGGTCAGCGTCAACGGCGCGCAGATCACGTTGCCGCTCAAGGAGTTCGACCTACTCGAGTACCTGATGCGGAACAGCGGGCGGGTGTTGACCCGTGGCCAGCTCATCGACCGGGTGTGGGGTGCTGACTACGTCGGCGACACCAAGACACTCGACGTTCACGTTAAGCGGCTACGCAGCAAGATCGAAGCAGACCCGGCGAATCCGGTGCATCTGGTCACCGTGCGCGGGCTCGGCTACAAGCTCGAGGGCTGACTGCTTTGCCGCAGGCCCCACCCAACGGGGGCCTGCGGCGGCCGGTTCTGGTGGTAACAGAGTTTGCCTTCTGTTAACAAGCGAGTGCAGTCGCCGAGCCGCGCCAGTCAATAGTATGTGACCTTCGTCACATTATGAGGGCTCTGTTTTGACTCTCAATGTTTGCTAACTCTGCATGGTCGGGGATAAAAATTCCCCAGGTCCCTCACGTGTGTTATTCGAAGGAACCTGCAGATATCGAGCACTACATGGGTCGATATTACTTCGAATTGAGGCGCGGGAACGCTGCCCGAGAAGTCTTGGCAACCCGTTAGCTAACGGCCGAATTCTTTGCCTGAGGGGCGGTAGACCCCGGTGCTACTGTCAGGCACTGACAACCTTAGCCGGTGTGGTGGCCGTCCCAGCGAATGCACAAGTGTTTGCGAAGAAGCGGTCCAGCGGGGCCGTAGGACATGGCACCGCACTCGCGGGGCGTCACGAAACTTCCACAGAATCTGACAGAGATGGAGCCACACGGTGACCGACCTCGTAGCCCACAACGGACATGACGCCCCCGCGGCGCGGACGGCCGCTCTGCTCGCGGCCGACCCCGTCGTCGGCAACACCACCACCCGTGCGACCACCGGGGCCACCGCGACCACCACGACAAAGACCAGGGACACGATGACGGTCAGTCTGGTGATCCCGGTGCGCAACGAGGCGCGCAACATCGCCTGGGTCCTGGAACAGATCACCGACGATGTCGACGAGATCGTCCTGGTCGACGGCAACTCCACCGATGCCACCCTCATCACCGCGCTCAGTTACCGCCCGGATATCCGGGTGGTCACCCAGCAGGGCACCGGCAAAGGCGATGCGCTGCGTGCCGGCTTCACGGCGGCAACAGGCGATCTCATCGTGATGATGGACGCCGACGGGAGCATGGCTCCTCAGGAGATCCGGCATTTCCTGTACTTCCTGGCCAACGGCTACGACTTCGTGAAGGGTTCCCGCTTCATCGCAGGCGGCGGATCATCGGACATCACCGCGTTCCGCCGGCTGGGCAACAAGTTCCTGCTGGCCGTGTTCAACTCGGCGTTCGAAGCCGACCTGACCGACCTGTGCTACGGGTTCTGCGCCTTCCACCGTCGCTATCTCGACCTGATGTCGCTGCAGGCCGACGGGTTCGAGATCGAAGCGGAGATGACCGTGCGCGCCATGCAGGCCGGGCTGCGGGTGGCCGAAGTGCCGAGCATGGAGATGCCCCGGCGGTACGGCAAGTCCAACCTGCGGGCCATCAGAGATGGAATCCGGGTGTTGCGCACCGTATTACGCGATCACCACACGGGTGTTTCCGGCCGGGTCCTCCAAGCCCTGACCACCGACAAGTAACCGCATCGATCCGGGGGGGTTGACGAGAATGGCAACGATCACCGCACGGCCGGAACGGGCGCGGACCCAGGGGGAGCGTCCCGCCCAACCGACAGTGTCCATCTGCATTCCGGCCTACCAGGCGCACCGCCACCTCGCTGCCACGCTGCACAGCGCTCTCGCGCAGGACAGCAGCGACTTCGAGGTGGTCGTGATCGACAACCACAGCACCGACGGCACGGATCGCATCCTGGGCGACGTCGCCGATTCACGCATGCGGGTGCTGCGCAACCCCGGCACCGTGCCGATGATGGACAACTTCAACATCGCGGTGCAGCACAGCCGGGGGCGTTACGTCAAAGTCCTGTGCGCAGACGACATCCTGACTCCCGATTGTGTCCGGGTGCAGGCGGCGGTCCTCGAGGCGATGCCGGACGTCAGCCTGGTGTCGGCTCGCACCGACTTCATCGACGACTGCGGACAGATGATGCGCCCCGACCGCGGACTTCCCGGAATCGTCGGACTGCAGTCGGCCGACCACGTGGTCCGGCGCATCGTGCGCAGCGGGACCAATCCCATCGGTCCGCCGGTCGCGGCCATGTTCCGGCGCGCCGACTTCGACCGCGCCGGCGGCTTTCGGCACGTGACCTCGTTCCTCAGCGAGTTGGACCTGTGGGTGCGGTTGCTCGACGGCGGGAAGTTCTTCGGCATTCCGAACACCCTGGCCGCCTTCCGGATCGCCACCGAATCCACCACGGCGCTGACCTCGGCGCGCTCCCAGCTCAGTCAGCAACTCGGCTTCAGCGCCGACCTGGCCGCCGACGAGCGCTGGAACGTCTCGACCGCCGACGTGGTCTACGGCCGATTCCGGTCCTACGACATGCAGATCCGGCGCTCGGGTCTCTATGCCCTCAGCGCCCTGCGTCACCAGCGCGAAATCCACCGCCAACGCGCCGCCGAGCGCAGAGCAGACAAGGAATCCCATGACGATGCCGGTGCATCAGCACACGGATGAGGAACAGGTGTCGCGGCACCAGGTGGACAGCCTGTCGGTCGTCGTGTGTGCCTACACCACGGCGCGCTGGGACGACCTGTGCCGCTCGGTCGACTCCGTGCTGGCCGACGATGCTCCACGCCTGCAGGTCGTCGTCGTGATCGACCACAACGACGAGCTCTATCGGTGCGCCACCCGACGCTTCGGTGCCGATCGGCGAATCTCGGTGCTGCCCAACTCCGAAACGCCCGGCCTGTCGGGCGCGCGCAACACCGGAGTGCAGGCCGCCGAGGGGGCGGTGGTGGCCTTCGTCGACGACGACGCCGCAGTGCAACCCGGTTGGAGCCGGGCGCTGCTCCGTCACTACGCCGACCCCCGGGTCGCCGGTGTCGGTGGCTACGCGGCCCCTATCTGGCCGCAGGACCGTCCGCACTGGATGCCCGCAGAGTTCGACTGGGTCGTCGGCTGCAGCTACACCGGCCAGCCCGACCGGTTGGCGGCCGTTCGTAACCCGTTGGGCTGCAACATGTCCGTGCGCCGCTCGGTACTCACCGAGATCGGTGGGTTCCGCTCCGAGGTGGGGCGGGTCGGTGCGCTGCCGGTCGGCGGCGAGGAGACCGAACTGTTCCTGCGACTGCGTTCCTGCCGGCCCACCGACCGGGTGCTGCTCGACCCGGCCGCCGCCGTGCGGCATTACGTCAGCGCCGATCGGGCCACGACGCGGTACTTCATGCGCCGGTGCTACCACGAGGGCCTGTCGAAGGCCGTCGTGACCAGGTTGGCCGCCACGCCGCGCTCGCTGGACACCGAGAGCAGCTATGCCACCAAGGTGTTACCGCGCGCGGCCGCCCGCGAGGTGCTGTCCCCGCACCGCGGCGGGCGTGCCCGCGCCGCGATGATCGTGCTGGGACTCACCGCCACCACCGCCGGCTACCTGCGCGGCGCACTCACCCGGCAGAACGGCTGGACATGACCGATCTGACCCTGCCCGAGATCACGATTCCACCCGTGCTCGCGCCCAGCGAACCGCCGGCGTGGGACGGCGCCGTCTGGGTCGGTGAACTGTGGACCGACACCCTCGAGCTGACCGACTCGCAGGTGCGCTACCACCTGCAGCAGGCGGACGGCTTCGGCCGGGCCCGGCTGCTGGTGCGCAACGACCGCGGACCGCTTGGGTTCGTCGAACTCGACGTCGTCGACCGATCCGTCGATGTCGACGAGCTGCGCGCCATGGTCGCCACGCTGCCCCAACCCGCACCGGCACCTGCGCCCGGCGGGCGCACCCCGGCGATCACCGTGGTGATCTGCACCCGCGACCGGGTGTCGATGCTGCAGACCGCGCTGGATTCGGTACGCGCCGTTGACTATCCGGATGTGGAGATCATCGTCGTCGACAACGCGGCCGCAACCGACGCCACCGTCCGCTACGTCGCATCGCTGCAGGACCCGCGGGTCCGGATGATCGAGGAGCCGCGGCCGGGACTGTCCCGCGCGCGCAACACCGGGCTGCTGGCCGCCGCGGGGGAGGTGGTCGCCTTCACCGACGACGACGTCGTGGTCGACCGGCACTGGCTGGCCGCGGTCGCCCGCGGCTTCACCCGCGCCGACGACGTCTGGTGTGTGTCCGGCCTGGTGCCCGGTGCCGAGCTGCGCACGCCCGCGCAGGCGTATTTCGATGCGCGGGTGGGCTGGTCCTCAGGTCTGCATGCCCGCGTTTTCGACTGCGCCGCACCACCTTCGGACATCCCGCTGTTCCCGTTCGCCGTGGGCCACTACGGCACCGGCGCGAACTTCGCCGTCGACCGCCTGGCCGTGCTGGACCTCGGCGGTTTCGACGAGGCGCTCGGAGCCGGATCGCCGAGCGGTGGCGGTGAGGACCTCGACATCTTCTTCCGCATCCTGGACCACGGGGGACGGTTGGTCTACGACCCGGCCTCGGTCGTCTGGCACCGGCACCGGGCCAGCGGGGAAGGGCTGGCCGCCCAGAGCTTCACCTACGGCGTCGGGCTGGGCGCCTGGATCGCCAAGATCGCCGGGGATCGGCGCACCGCGCCCAAGGCGTTCGGCACCGCGCTGCGCAGAGGGCCCGCCTTCCTGAAGTACGTTGCCGATTCTGCCGACACATCGCGTCCTGCAGATGAACTCGTCGATCTGCTGCCCGACGGGCTGTCCACCCCCGCGTGGCGCTCGGTGCTCGCCGGTGCCCGCGCCTACCGCGCCGGCCTGCGCGAGGGCCGCGACCCGCGGCCGCTGACGGGTCTGACGTGACCGCCGTCGTCCCGCAGAGCGGGCCGTCCGCCGACCTGTCCGCGGAGCGCAACCTGCGGCTCAACACCATGGCTCTGGTGGCATCCACGGCCTCGACCGGCCTGCTCGGGCTGGCGTTCTGGGCCGTGACGGCCCGGCTGTTCCCGCCGGCCGAGGTCGGGCTGGCCTCGGCGTTGATCACGTCCGCGGTGCTGTTGTCGACGATGTCGACGCTGGGCCTCGACGTGCTCTTCGAACGATTCCTGCCGGTCGCCGGGCAGCGAGCCCCGGTGCTGATGCGCCGCGGGTTCATCCTGGTGGCGGGAATGGGAGTGCTCACCGGGGTTGCCCTGGTCCTCGTCGGGCCGCGTGACCCGCTCTTCGGATCCGGTTGGGCGATGGCCGGTTTCCCGCTGATGGTGCTGGTGCTCGCCGTGTTCGCGCTCCTCGACAAGGTGTCGGCCGGTCTCGGTGTGGCGCGGTGGGCCGCGGTGAAGAACCTCGTGCACGCGGTCGCGAAGCTGGCCGCTGTCGCAGCGCTGGCGATCTGGGACCACGCCGTGACGATCGTGCTGAGCTGGACGTTGACGGCCGCGGTGGCCGCGGTCTTCACCTACGCGGTGCTGGCCCGGCGCAGCCGCAACCATCCCCGGTGGCGCCAGGATCCGGACCTGCCGCCCAGCCGCCAGATGTGGGCGTACTTCGGCTCGTCGTTCGGCATCGCGTCGCTGTGGTCGATCGGCCCGCTGGTCGTGCCGCTGATCGTGGTGACCCAGGTCGGCCGCGAGGCCAACGCCTACTTCGCGGTGACCTGGGCGATGATCAGCGCCCTCTATCTGATGCTGCATCTGGTCGTGAGTCCCTACATCGCCGAGGTCGCCGCGCACCCCGACCAGGTCGGCACCCTGTCGTGGCGGATGGTCCGGACCCTGACGGTGGTCGCCCTCGTGGCGTCCGCAGGTCTGCTGGTGGCCGGCCCGGTGCTGCTGGGGCTGGCCGGCCCCGCCTACCGCGCCGAGGGTCAGGGTCTGCTGTGGTTGGCCGCGCTCTTCCTGCCGCTGTCGGGGGTGGCCGCCGTCTACGAGGGCTTCGCCCGCGTGCAGCGCAGGCTCGCGCTCTACCTGTGGGTGCAACTGCTGATGGCGGTCGTGATCATCGCCGGATCCTGGTTCGCCACCCGTTCGGCAGGCATCATCGGCGTCGGCTGGGCGTATCTGGGCGCCGAAGCGCTGTCGGCGATGATCCTCATCGGGCCTGCGGTGCTGTGGCTGCGCCGGGTGCGTGCCGGCCACGACGAGACCCCGCGCCCGCCGCGGCGCGCCGGCCGCATCGCGTTGCGGGTGAGTTCGGTGGTACTGGCCGCGGCGCTGCCCGCGGTCCTGCTAGGGGTGATCGACCGGCCCACCGCCTCGGCCGCGGTCCTGATGTTCGACGACTTCAACGGCCCAGCGGGCGCCAGGCCCGACCCTGCCCACTGGGGTTACGACCTGGGCGGCGGCGGCTGGGGCAACGACGAAGCCCAGGTGTACACCAACTCCCCGGCCAACGCGGCGCTCGACGGCGACGGCCACCTGGTGATCACCGCGCGCCGGGACGGCAACGGCTTCACCTCGGCCCGGCTCACCACCGACGGAAAGATGTCCTTCGTGCACGGCCGTGCCGAGGCGCGTTTGCGGATGCCGCGGGGCGCAGGCCTGCACCCGGCGTTCTGGCTGCTCGGCACCGACATCGGCAAGGTCGACTGGCCGGCAAGCGGCGAACTCGACGTGGTCGAGACGATCTCCGGGGCGCAGTTCATCCACAACGGCGCCGTCGGACCCGACACCGAGGGGCAGCCGTACAAGCTCGAGGCGGATCTGCCGATCGACCCGTCCTTCGTCGACAGCTTCCACACCTACTGGGTGCAGCGCGATCCCGGGGTGGTCACCATGGGCGTCGACGACCGGACCACCGGCGTCTTCCGGGCCGCCGACCTGCCCGCCGGTGACCGGTGGGTCTTCGACAAGCCGTTCTACCTGTTGCTCAACGTCGCCGTCGGGGGCACCTGGCCCGGCCCGGCGAACGAGTCCACCCCGTCTCCCGCGGCGATGACGGTCGACTGGGTCCGGGTGACCAGTGACTGACCTCCTGGAACGCTCCACCGCGCCCGGCGCCGATCGCGACGGGGGCCGACACAGCCTGGCCGAGGCGTTCCGGCTGCCCGGCGTGAGGCCGGAATGGGTGACGGCGGCATCGGCGGTGCTCGGTCTGTGCTCGCTCGCGCCGCTGGCGAGCTGGCAGCGGGCGGTGCTGCTCACGGTGTTCGTGCTCACCGGCCCGGGTCTGGCCGTCGTGCTGTGGATGCGGCTGCCCGCGGCTGCCGCCGTCGCGATCGTCCCGGCCACCGGCATGGCACTGATGGCCGGGTCCACCGCGGTGGTGGCGTGGTCCCACGCGTGGATCCCCGTCCCGCTGCTGTTGGGTGCGGTCGCCGCGGTCGCAGGCTCGGCGGTCCTGTGTGGGGTGCTGCGCCCGTGGCCCGCCCTGGGCTGGCCCGCGGCGCTGGCACCGGCGCGGTGGCGGGTCTCGGTGCCGTACGTCGGCATCATCGCGGCGCTGTGCGGGTGGGTGCTGGCGCTGCCCGGGCTGGCCGCCGCGCCCGCGTCGCCGATGGGGTTGCTGTTCACCGGGACCGGACCGGCGCTGGTGGTCGTCGCCGCCGTGCTCGTCGTGGCGTTCGTGGCCGCACTGCGGACCCGGGCACTGGTCAGCGCGACGGCCGCGGTGGTCGCGGCGATCGCGGTGCTGCGCCTGACCGCGACGCTGGTGACCGATCTGCCGCTGTACGGGTGGACCTACAAACATCTCGGCATCGTCGACTACCTGCTGATCGATCACGCGCTGCCGCCCGCCGGAGTCGACATCTACCGGCAATGGCCCGCGTTCTTCACCGCGTTCGCGTGGTTCAGCGATGTCACGACCCTGGACCCGGTGGAGGTCGCGCACTGGTTCGCACCCGTCGTGCACGTGGTGCTGGCCCTGGTGGTCGGCTCGCTCGCGGCGACGATCGGTCTGGGCCGCCGCGCCACGCTGGCCGCGGTGATGATCGCCGAGCTGGCCAACTGGGTCGCCCAGGACTACTTCGCGCCACAGGCCTACGCGTTCGTCGTGGGTCTGGCCATCATCGTGGCGCTGCTGGCCTCGCGGACGCATCGGGGTGCCGGCTGGCTGGCCCTGCTGATGTTCGCGGCCCTGGTACCGACGCACCAACTGACGCCGTTCTGGATCTTCGGTGTGGTGTTCGCGTTCGCGGTGACCCGGACCATCAGGCCCTGGTGGATCGTGATTCCTTATGCTGCAATCCTTTTCGGGTATCTCTATCCGCGCCGCTACATCGTGTTCGAACACGGTGGGTTGTCGAGCCTCAATCCCCTTGCCAACGGCTCGGGCAACGTCGAGTACGACGGCTCGTTCGACAAGATGGTGACCTCGCTGGTCTGCCGTGGCCTGTCCGGGGTGATCATGCTGGCGGCGCTGGTCGCCGCGGTGGTGTGGTGGCGCCGTGGCAGGCCCGTCCGGGTGCCGGTGATCCTGGCCTTCAGCCCGTTCGTCCTGTTGGGCTTCAGCAGCTACGGCGGCGAAGCGGTGTTCCGCGTCTACCTCTACGCGCTGCCCGGCTGCGCGGTGTTGATCGCCCCGCTGGTGGTCGCGGCGCTGAGGTGGCGCACCACCACCGTCGTCGCGGCCGTCGTGGCGATCGGTGTCGCCGCGGCGGGGCTGCAGGGCTATTACGGCACCTTCTATCTCAACCTGGCCCGGCCGTCGCAGTACGTGCTGTTGAACAGCCTCGTCGCGGGAACGCGCGCACCGGCCACCGTCTGGAGCCTGCACTCGGCCGGCGTGCCGTCCCGGGGTACTGCGGCATGGATTCCTCTTGCCGCAGCTGATGATTCGTTCGACACGCCGGTCGTCGAGCGGTGGCCCGGATTCCTGGAGGGCTTCCCCGACGCCGGCCAGTTCGACCAGATCACCGGCAAGGCGGCGACCAGCCGGGGGGACACCGACTTCGTGTTCACCGACGAGGCGAGGGAGGCGTTCGCCTATTTCGGATACGCCGATCCCGCCGCGGTCGACCGGTTCGAGTCGATGTTCGCCCACAGTCCCGTCTGGTGTCTGCGTCTGCAGGACGAGACGACCCGGGTCTACCGGTATCAGCCGAAAGGATGCTCATGACATGCCGACTCTGCGGCTCGAGCCGGATGCACAGCATCCTGGACCTCGGCGCCACACCGCCCTGCGAAAAGTTCCTCACCGCAGATGAACTCGACGCCCCCGAGGTGAACTACCCGCTGCATCTGCGGCTGTGCCAGGACTGCCTGCTGCTGCAGATCCCCGCGCTGATCACCCCGGAGGAGACGTTCACCGAGTACGCCTATTTCTCCTCGTTCTCCGACAGTTGGGTCGACCACGCCCGGCGCTTCGTCGACGAGGCGACGCACCGGGTCGGCCTGGACGGGGACTCGTTCGTCGTCGAGGTGGCCAGCAACGACGGTTATCTGCTGACGCACGTGGTCGAGGCGGGCATCGCCGCACTGGGTATCGAACCGTCGATCAACGTCGGGGACGCGGCCCGCCGCCGCGGTGTCCCCACGTTGTCGGCGTTCCTCGACGAACAGGTCGCGGCCCAGGTGCGGGCCCACCATGGGCCCGCCGACTTGGTGGTTGCCAACAACGTTTACGCCCACATCCCCGATCTGATGGGCTTCACCCAGTCGCTGCGTGGCCTGCTCGCCGACGACGGCTGGCTGAGCATCGAGGTGCACTACGCGCGAAACCTGGTGGCGCTGGGGCAGTTCGACACCATCTACCACGAACACTTCCAGTACTACACCGTGCTGTCGGCGATGCGGGCGCTGGCGGCCGGGGGCCTGACGCTCGTCGACGTCGAGATGCTGCCCACCCACGGCGGATCCCTGCGGCTGTGGGCCCGACCCGCCGAGATGGGGGCCGCACCGTCGCACCGCGTCGCCACGGCACTGGCCGCGGAGGAGGAGGCGGGTCTGCACCGGGTCGACGGTTACCTGGATCTGCGCCCCCGCACCGAGACGATCCGGCACGAGCTGCTGCAGTACCTGCTGCAGTGCCGGGCCCGCGGTGAGCGGGTGGTCGGTTACGGGGCGCCGGGCAAGGGCAACACGCTGCTCAACTACTGCGGCATCCGGACCGACCTGCTCGAGTACACGGTGGACCGGAACCCGTACAAGCACGGGCGGTTCACTCCGGGGACCCGCATTCCCATCCACGACCCGGAGCAGCTGGACAAGGACCGGCCCGACGTGATCGTGGTGTTGCCGTGGAACCTCGAAGCCGAGATCACCGAACAGCTCGGCTATGCAGCGGAATGGGGCGCCCGCCTTGTGTATCCGCTGCCCACCCTGCATGTCGTCGAACTGACGGAAGGAAATTGAGATGAAGGTCGTTCTATTCTGCGGTGGTTACGGAATGCGGATGCGCAACGGGGTCGACGACACGATCCCCAAGCCGATGCAGATGATCGGCCCCCGTCCGCTCATCTGGCACGTGATGCGCTACTACGCCCACTTCGGGCACACCGAGTTCGTGCTGTGCCTGGGGTACGGCGCCGAGCACATCAAGAACTACTTCCTGTCCTACAGCGAATCGGTGTCCAACGACTTCGTCATCCGCAACGGCAACGTCGAATTGCTGCACACCGACATCAGTGACTGGACCATCACCTTCGTCGACACCGGCGCCGAATCGCCCATCGGAGAACGACTTCGGCGGGTCCGGCCGTTCCTGGAGGGTGACGAGTACTTCCTCGCCAACTACGCCGACGTGCTCAGCGACGCTCCGCTCAACGACATCATCGACGAGGTGAAGGCGGTCGGGGCATCGGCGTCGATGCTCATCGTGCCGCCGCAGTCCTCGTTCCACTGCGTCGACGTCGTCGAGTCAGGACCGCACGCCGGCGCGATCACCGGCATCACCCCGGTGTCGCGGCTGCCGATCTGGGAGAACGGTGGATTCTTCGTGCTGTCCGCCGACGTGCTCGACCTGCTCACGGAGAACTGCGATCTGGTCGAGGACGTGTGCGGTCACCTGGCCACCCGCGGGCGCCTGCACGGGTACAAGCACATGGGCTTCTGGAAACCGGCCGACACCTTCAAGGAGCGTGCCGAGCTGGATGCGGCCTACCGCAACGGCAATCGTCCGTGGGCGCTGTGGGAACACGAGAAGACGCCGGAACGGATGCGAGCCTCGTGATCGACCTGGGGACGGGCGCGCTGCGCGAGATCGCCGTGCTGGGCGCACACTGTGACGACATCGCGATCGGTATGGGCGCAACCCTTCTCACGCTCAGCCGGGCGAATCCGGGATTGCGGGTACACGCCCTGGTGCTGTGCGGGGCCGGTACCGCCCGCGAGGCCGAGGAGCGGGCCGCACTGGCGGCCTTCGCCGCGGGCGCGCAGGTGACGCTGACGCTGCTCGATGTGCCCGACGGGCAGACGCCCGCGCACTGGGGACAGGTCAAGGAGGGGCTGCACGCGTTCCGCGGCACGTGCGAACCGGACGTGGTCTTCAGCACCCAGCGCGCCGACGCGCACCAGGATCACCGCCTGCTGGCCGAGCTCACGCCCACCGAGTTCCGTGACCACCTCACGCTGGGTTACGAGATCCTCAAGTGGGAGGCGGACACGCCATCGCCCAACGTGTTCCACCCGGTCGACCCCGAGACCGCGCAGCAGAAGTCCTGGCTGCTGCACAAGCACTACCCGTCGCAGACCAGCAGGGACTGGTTCGACGACGACGCCTTCCTCGGGTTGTCGCGGCTGCGCGGGGTGCAGTGCCGCAGTGCGCATGCCGAGGCTTTCGTGGTGGAGAAGACGATCGTGCGATTCGAAGGGGGAGCAGCATGACACAGCGAGTTCTGGTGACCGGTCACCAGGGGTACCTGGGGACCGTGATGGTGCCGGTACTGCAGGCGGCGGGACACGAGGTGGTGGGGTTGGACAGCGGCCTGTTCGCCGACTGTGTGCTTGGCCCGCACCCGGTGGATCCGCCGACCCTGGCGGTGGACCTGCGCGACGTGACCGTCGAGCAGTTGGAGGGTTTCGACGCCGTCGTGCATCTGGCTGCGTTGTCCAACGATCCGCTGGGTGCCCTGGCACCGCAGATCACCCACGACATCAATCATCACGCTTCGGTGCGGTTGGCCCGCCTCGCCAAACAGGCCGGGGTGCAACGGTTCTGCTACGCATCGACGTGCTCGGTGTACGGAGCCGCCGGTGACGGGCTGGTCGACGAGGACGCCCCGCTGCACCCCCTGACGCCCTACGCGGTCAGCAAGGTGCGCGTCGAGGACGACGTCGCGGCACTGGCCGATTCCGGGTTCACCCCGGTGTTCCTGCGCAATGCGACGGCGTTCGGCTTCTCGCCGCGGCTGCGCGCCGACATCGTGCTGAACAATCTCACGGGTTCGGCGGTGCTGACCGGGGTGGTGCGGGTGCTCTCCGACGGCACCCCGTGGCGCCCGCTCGTGCACGCGGCCGACATCGCCGCCGCGTTCGCCCGGTGCCTGGAGGTGCCCGCGTCGACGATCTCCTGCCGGGCCTTCAACATCGGCAGCGAGGCGAACAACGTGACCGTCGAGCAGATCGCGCGCCACGTCGCCGACGCGGTGCCGGGGTCCCGGGTCGACATCACCGGGGAGAGCGGACCGGATCCCCGCTCCTACCGGGTCGATTTCCGCCGCGCCCGTACCGAACTCGGGTTCACCGCCGCGGTGTCGGTGGCCGAGGGGGCCGCCGAACTCGCCGCGGCCTATGTGCGGCACGGCCTCACGTCCGACGACCTGCAGTACACGTTCACCCGGCTCGCCCGATTGGCGCATCTGCAGCGCGGCGGCCGGCTCGACGAGGAGATGCGGCGTGTCAGCGAATTCGCGTGAGAAGGTCGGCCCAGCTGCCCGCGGACGCGTCACGCGCGGACAGTGTCGGCGGGTGCAGCGGCCAGTCGATGGCCAGATCCGGGTCCTGCCAGGACACCGCGAGATCGTCTGCGGGGTCGTGGATCCGGTCGATGCGGTAGCACACGTCGGCGATCTCGGAGAGCGCCTGGAACCCGTGCAGCATCCCGGGCGGCACGTACAGGTGCCGGCAGGTGACGTCGTCGAGCAGGAACACCTCGTGCCGACCGAACGTCGGGGATTGCGGCCGAGCGTCGACGAGGACGTCGTGCACCGCGCCGTGGGCGCAGCGCACCAGCTTGGCCTCACCCGGGTCCCGGCGTCCGTGCAGCCCGCGCAACACCCCGCGTGCCGAGCGGGACTGCGAATCCTGCAGGAACGCCGCCGCGGCGCCGGGCACACCGCGCCAGCGGTCGAAGATCTCGGCGTCGAACGTCCGGGTGAACCAGCCGCGGTCGTCGTGGTGCGGCTGCGGGACGAAGGTGACGACGCCGTCGAGACGGGCTGGTTCGATCTGCACGAAGTCATAGTGACATGAGCGCGCGTCGTTGCCGTGGCTGTGGAGATTCCCGGCTGCACCGGGTGCTCGATCTCGGCCTGGTGCCGGCCGCCGACCACTTCCCACGGGCGGACCAGCCGGTTCGCGCGTCGGAAGCCGCGCACCCGCTGGCCATGCAGATGTGCGGACACTGCGGGCTTGCCCAGCTCGCCGAGGACGACACCTGCACCGCCGAACCCCGCGGCGTGGAGCCCGAGGTGCTGAAACGGCAAGCCGGCGAAGCGGTTCGGCAGGTCGCGGCGGCAGGCTGGCTGACCGGCGGATCGGTGCGGGAGTTCGGCAGCCCACACGGTGGCAGCTGGCTGCCGCTGCTGGCGCCGCGCGGCTACCGGGACGCGGCCGAGACCGGTGCCGGTGCCGATGGCGGTGCCGATGCCGGTGCCGATGTGGTGCTCGACTGCTTCGGCATCATGCACGACGCCGATCAGCGGGCGGCGTTCGAGCAGCGGGCCGCGGCCACCGCCCCGCGCGGGGTGCTGCTGATGCAGTTCCACACTCTGGCGGCGATCGTGCAGCACGGTCAGTGGAATGCGTTGCGGCACGGCCATTTCGCCTACTATTCGACGCCCGCGATCGTCACGCAGCTGCGCCGGGTCGGCATGCGCGCCGTCCAGGCGTGGACGTTCGATCTCTACGGCGGGACGGTGCTGCTGGCCGCCGTGCACGGCACCGGCGCGCCGGGCCCGTCGGTGGCCGCGTTGCTGCGGGCCGAGGCGGGGCTGACCGATCCGGCCACCGTGGCCGTCCTGCAGGACGTCGCCGATGCGCAGACCGTCGCCCTGCGGTGCCGGCTCGAGGAGGAACGCCGCGCGGGCCGCACGGTGTACGCCTACGGTGCGGCATCGCGGGCCGTTGCGCTGTTCAGCAGGGCGGGTGTCGACTCGTCGCTGATCGGTGCGGTGGGGGATGCGGCGCCGGCCAAGCACGGCCGCCGGATGCCGGGCACCGACGTGCCGATCGTCGCGCCGCGCGACCTCGTCGACGCCGCGCCGGACACGGTGCTGCTCACCGTCGAGGACCTGCTACCCGAGGTGTCGGCCGCATGGCCCCAGCTGGCGGGCCGCTGGGTGCTCGAAGACCAGTTCGTCGGGCCGGCGATGCGCACGCGCAGCTTCGCGCGGTCGCGGCAACTCCAGGACCGGCTGCACGAACTGGTGCCGGGCGGCGCGCACACCTACGCGCGGGGGTCCGACCAGTACCCGGAGTCGATGCCACCGGTGCTGGTCCGCGGCCAGGGTTGCCGGGTGTGGGATGCGGACGGCAACGAATTCGTCGAGTACGGCATGGGACTGCGCGCGGTGACACTCGGGCACGGTTACCGCCCGGTCGTCGACGCGGTGTCCGCGGCGATCGCCGACGGGGTCAGCTTCAGCCGGCCGTCGGTGCTGGAAGCCGCTGCCGCGGAGGACTTCCTGAGCCTGGTGCCGGGTGCCGACATGGTGAAGTTCGCCAAGAACGGTTCGGACGCGACGACGGCCGCGGTGCGGCTGGCCCGGGCGGTGACCGGCCGGGTGAAGGTGGCGATCTGCGAGCAGCCGTTCTTCTCCACCGACGACTGGTTCATCGGCTCGACGGCCATGTCCGGCGGGATCCCGGTCGAACACTCGCGCGCCACAGTCGGATTCGCCTACAACGATCTGGTGTCGCTGGACGCGGTGCTGGCCGGTGGCGACGTCGCCTGCGTGGTCATGGAGGCCGCCTCCGCGACCGCCGAGCCCGAGCCCGGATATCTGGACGGGGTCCGCGCGCTGTGCGACCGGTACGCGACGCTGCTGGTCTTCGACGAGATGATCACCGGGTTCCGCTGGTCCGCCGGTGGCGCGCAGTCCGTGTACGGCGTGACCCCCGACCTGTCGTGCTGGGGCAAGGCGATGGGCAACGGCTTCCCGATCTCGGCGCTGGCGGGCCGGCGCGAGTACATGGAGCTGGGCGGTTTGCGCACCGACGGTGATCGGGTGTTCCTGCTGTCGACCACCCACGGTCCGGAGACGGGGTCGCTGGCGGCCTTCCGCGCCGTCGTGGCGGCCTACCGCGACGGCGACCCGGTCGCGGCCATGGAGCATGCGGGCAGGCGGCTGGCGGCCGGGGTCACCGACGCCGTCGCGCAGGCCGGGTTGGCCGACCACATCCGGGTGGCCGGCCGGTCGTCGTGCCTGGTGTTCGTCACCGCCGACGGGGACGGTGTGCCGTCGCAGGCCTACCGCACGCTGTTCCTGCAGGAGGTGATGTCACGCGGTGTCCTCGGTCAGTCGTTCGTGACCTCGGCCGCCCACGGCGACGACGCCATCGACGCCACCATCGAGGCGGTGCGCGCAGCCCTGCCGGTCTACCGCTACGCCATCGAGGCGGGCAGCGTGGCCGGGTTGCTGCAGGGGCGGCCGGTCGCGCCGGCGATCCGGCGCACCGCGGCGCCCCGGCGGATCGGCTATCCCTCGGTGCCGCCGAGGATCTCCAGCACCTCGAAGGTGTTGATCCCCGCGCTCACCGACGGATCGGATTCGCCGAGGGCGAGCACCGCGGCGCGATCGGGGGCCCGCACCACGCCGAGCCCCCAGATCCCTTCGGGGTCGGCGACCGGCCCGTAGACCACCACGCGGCCCGCGGTGAGCAGTTCCTGCCAGTACTCGGTGTGCTGGGTCATCGCGTGCTGTTCGGCGTCGGTCATGGTCTGGGCGAAGTCCGGCCGCGGGGGGATGAGCCGGAAGAGGAAGAGCGACTCGCTCACTGAGCGGCCCGGGTCGCGGGGTGCACGGCGATCAGCCCGAGGGCGCTGCGGCGCCGGCACAGGGCCGCCAACTCGGCATAGACCGTCTCGCCGAGCAATTCGGTGAGTTCGGGTGCGTAGGACTGCCACACCGGCTTCTGTCCGACGTGTGCGTTCGGGTCACCGGTGCAGTACCAGGTGAGGTCCAATCCGCCTTCGCCCCAGCCGCGCCGGTCGTATTCGGTGATCGTCGACTTCAGGATCTCCGAGCCGTCGGGCCGGGTGACCCACTCCTGTGTCCGCCTGATCGGAAGCTGCCAGCAGACCTCGGGTTTGAGGGTCAGCGGTTCGACCCCGAGCTTGATCGCCTTGGTGTGCAGCGCGCACCCGATGCCGGCCGGCCAACCGGGCCGGTTCAGGAAGATGCACGCGCCCTTGTACTTTCGGGTGCGCAGGGTGGGCTCGTCGTCATAGGAATCCCATTCCAGGTAGCCCTTCTTGCCCAGACCCTTGGAACGGAACTCCCAATCCTCGTCGGTGAGCAACTTCACCGCGTCGTCCAGTTTGGCGCGGTCGTCGTCGTCGGAGAGAAACGCACCGTGCGAACAACATCCGTCATCGGGCCGGTCGTCGACCGTGCCCTTGCATGCCGGCGTCCCGAACACACACGTCCAGCGCGACAGTAGCCAGGTCAGGTCCGCGGCGATCAGATGTTTGGGGTCTTCTGGGTCGTAGAACTCCACCCATTCGCGGGCGAAATCCATATCGACCTCACCCGGATACGGACCAGTCACGGTTTTCCACGGTAGACCCATTAGGTTGGACGGGTGCGATTAGGCGTGCTCGACGTGGGCAGCAATACCGTCCATCTTCTGGTGGTGGACGCTCGCCGCGGTGGGCATCCGACGCCGATGAGTTCGACGAAGGCGTCGCTGCGCCTCGCCGAGTCCATCGACACGTCCGGCAAGCTGACCCGCCGCGGTGCCGACAAGCTCGTCGGCACCATCGACGAGTTCGCCAAGATCGCGACCAGCTCGGGCTGTTCGGAGCTGATGGCGTTCGCCACATCCGCCGTGCGGGACGCGAAGAACTCCGAAGAGGTGCTGTCGCGGGTGCGGTCGGAGACCGACGTGGATCTGCGGGTGCTGACCGGTGTCGACGAGTCGCGGCTGACCTTCCTGGCGGTGCGCCGCTGGTACGGCTGGAGCGCCGGGCGCATCATCAACATCGACATCGGCGGCGGGTCGCTGGAGCTGTCCAGCGGCGTCGACGAGGAACCCGATGTGGCGATGTCGCTGCCGCTGGGCGCCGGCCGGATGACCCGCGAATGGCTGCCCGACGACCCGCCCGGCCGTCGGCGGGTGGCGATGTTGCGGGACTGGCTGGCCAACGAGCTCGCCGAGGCCGGGGCTGCGATCACCGAAGCAGGCAGCCCGGATCTGGCCGTGGCCACCTCGAAGACGTTCCGGTCGCTGGCCCGGCTCACCGGTGCCGCGCCGTCGGGAGCGGGCCCTCGGGTCAAGCGCACGCTGACGGCGGCCGGCCTGCGCCAGCTCATAGCTTTCATCTCTAGGATGACCGCGTCCGACCGGGCGGAATTGGAAGGGGTGAGCACCGACCGCGCACCACAGATCGTGGCCGGTGCGCTGGTCGCCGAGGCCAGCATGAAAGCGCTCGGTATCGAATGTGTGGACATCTGTCCGTGGGCGTTGCGGGAGGGATTGATTCTGCGGAAACTCGACAGCGAAGCCGACGGCACGGCATTCGTGGGCGGTGAATCGGCCTCGGCACGGATATCGGTGCGCAATGCTGGACGGTAAGCAGCGAGGCTCAGAGGCAAGCAGGCGATGACTGAATCAGACGACCACAGCAACACCCGGCCGATTTCGGTCGCCGAGTTGCTGGCCAAGAACGGCACGATCGGTGCACCTCCGGTCGGCGGCCGGCGGCGTCGTCGTCGCGGCAACGCCGATGCCGTCACCGTCGCCGAACTCACCGGTGAGATCCCGATCGTGCGCCCCGACGACCCCGAACCGGTGTCGGCGCCGCCCGTCGAGGTCGCCGAGATCACGCCCGACGAGCTCGAGTCCAGCGAAGACGCGCAGGCCGGTGACCAGGTCGCCGCCGACGAGGTCGTGCATGACGAGGCACTCGCCGAGGACGACCTCGCCGATGCGGCCGAGGTGGCCGAGGCCGACGACGAGCTGGTCGAGGTCGGGGGCGAGTCCGACGCGCCGGAGCCGCAGGAGTCCGCGGCCCCGCCGCGCCGCTCACCGTTCGGGCGGTTCGGCCGCAGGAGCGTGGACGAGGGCGACGCGGAGACCATGAGTC